>Ga0315321_10002177_pt1 | contig 15231 bp, 10 predicted proteins | sample M180m21515metaG_FD_203464 | JGI IMG/M metagenome (GOLD analysis project Ga0315321, IMG submission 203464) | Ammonia-oxidizing marine archaeal communities from Monterey Bay, California, United States - M1 80m 21515 | ecosystem: Environmental > Aquatic > Marine > Intertidal zone | place: USA... | reverse complement strand
ATATGGCATTTTTTAGGTGAAGTCGAAGTTGTTTTCGGACTTTGGGCGTTAGTATTGACCTTGGCAATATTGTCCATTAATGGAAAACAAGCTGCCACCACTTACCTTGAACAACAAAGCTTTACTGAGCCAATGTTTGTATTCGCCATTATGGTGATCGCCGGTAGTCGCCCTATTCTCCAATTTGCAATGCTCTGCGTGAAGAAGATTGCAAAAATTATTCCATGGTCAGATGGAAGGGCATTTTATTTTGTTACTTTATCATTTGTGCCGCTACTAGGTTCTTTCATTACAGAGCCAGCTGCTATGACGCTAGCCGGACTTATACTTCTTGAGCGTTATTACTCAAAGGGCATTACGACCAAACTTAAATATGCAACCCTTGGTGTTTTATTTGTAAACATTTCAATTGGCGGAACGATGACAACATTTGCTGCTCCACCAGTACTTATGGTGGCAACAAAGTGGGGATGGGACCTCGCATTCATGTTCAGTACATTTGGCTGGAAAGCTATAATCGTTGTACTAGTAAATACTTTGGTGGCCACCTTTATTTTTCGGCGAGAACTCTCAGAGATTCATTTTGATAAAGAATCTCAAGAAAAGAGGGTTCCCTTGCCCGTTTTTTTTATACACTTATTTTTTTTAGTAGGCGTAGTGGTCTTTGCTCACCACCCAGAAGTTTTCATGGGGTTACTTCTTTTTTTTATTGGCTTTGCTCACGCCTACGAGCGTTACCAGGATCGATTAATTCTACGCGAAGGGCTGTTGGTTGCTTTTTTCCTTGCAGGACTAGTTGTTCTAGGAGCACAACAAAAATGGTGGTTACAACCAATGTTAGTAGGTATGGATACTACTGTTCTGTTCTATGGCGCTACATTCCTTACAGCATTTACTGATAATGCTGCGCTAACATATCTTGGCTCTTTATTAGAAGGAACAAGTCCAGAGTTCCAATATTCTCTTGTCGCTGGAGCAGTAACAGGAGGTGGCCTGACAGTCATTGCTAATGCTCCTAATCCTGCAGGTTTTGCCATACTCAAAGAATCATTTGAAGATGACTCGATTCATCCTTTAGGACTATTAGTGGCCGCATTACCACCCACAATTGTTGCTATTCTTGCGTTCCAATTTCTCTGATCAGAGAACTGATATCAAAAATCTAAATACTAGTGCTAAGGTTTCATAATTAGCACTAGAGATCACCCAAAAAATATAAAGCCATCAGCTACTTCGTAGCTTAATCCTGTTATTTTTCTCCATCCATTTTTTAATACGATTGGCATCGCCAATACGGGTATTTTTTCCCCAAGAATCAAGTAATACTATTATTACCGGTTTGCCAAGTATTTGTGCACGCATAACTAAACAACGCCCAGCTGCCTTTAAAAAACCAGTTTTTGAAATATCAATATCCCAAACCCCACGACGCACAAGAATATTAGAATTCTTGTACAGTAGGGCATGTTTCCTACGAGGAAGTTTTACTGCATACGCTGCAGTAGTAGTATATTTTCGGATAAGCTTGTAATTATGAGCAGCTCCAACCAGTTTAGCTAAGTCACGGGCAGTAGAAACATTCCTGCTACTTAGTCCGGTAGACTCGACAAAAAAACTGTTTCCCATTCCCAGTTCAAAAGCCTTGTTATTCATTGCCTTAACAAATGCCCTCTTGCCACCGGGATAAGTACGCCCTAATGCTGCAGCCGCACGATTATCTGATGACATCAGTGCCAACAACAGCAACTCTTTACGAGTAAGTTTAGCTCCAATTGACAACCGTGAACGAGTATTCTTTAAACGATCAATATCAGCCGACCTAATAGAAATTTTCTGATTTAACGCTAACTTTGCATCAAGCACTACCATCGCCGTCATCAGCTTAGTAATTGAAGCAATTGGCCTGATTTTATCTGCATTTTTCCGGTAAATAACATTCCCTTGTTTAGCATCCAGAACCATTACGGATTCTGACCTCAGGCGTAACTCGCCCTGCTTTGCAACAGCAACACCGGTAAAAAGAATTACTATAGATAATATCAGGAGTATCTTTTGCATTTTTCTTATTCCAACCGAAGAATTTCGGTACTTTCGATCAACAAAATTATTTTTTTAACCACAAATATATAAAAATCTTAACTATAAACTGTATACCAATACTTGTAAAAATCTATATTTCTCAACTATTAAAAATCAATGAATTATTGCACAATAATAGAATGCAATACTTTGTGTTAGCTAGATATCATCTGCTTGATGTGCCCTGCTTTACTCTTCTTGTTGCTGCAGCTCCCACATATGGAAATAGAACCCTCTTGCCGCAAGTAGCTCCTGGTGGCTTCCACGCTCTATGATTCTACCTTTGTCCATTACTAGAATCTGGTCAGCATCAGCAATAGTAGAAAGCCGATGAGCGATTGTAAGCGTAGTACGGTTTGCAGCTATTCTCTTCAGCTCTCCTTGTATGGCTTTCTCAGATCTTGAGTCTAATGCTGAGGTTGCTTCATCAAAAATTAGAATTTTTGGCCCTTTCAAGATCGCTCTAGCAATTGCAACTCGCTGTTTTTCACCACCAGAAAGTTTTAGTCCTCTCTCTCCAACTTTTGTCTTGTATTTTTCTGGCAGGCTTTCAATAAAGTCATGAATGTGAGCTGATTTTGCTGCATGAAAGACTTCTTCACAACTTGCTTCAGGGCGCCCATAAGCTATGTTGTAATAAATACTTTCATTAAATAGAACTGTATCTTGCGGGACAATTCCTACAGTTGCCCGCAGGCTCTTTTGAGTAATATTACTAATATCCTGATCATTTACCAAAATACGACCACTAGTTACTTCGTAGAAACGAAATAATAAACGTGAGATTGTAGATTTGCCTGAACCACTGTGCCCAACTACTGCAATATTATGCCCGGCAGGGATATCAAAGCTCATATTAAATAAAATTTGACGATTAGATTCATAGCTAAAATTTACGTTTTCAAACCGAACTGAAGCATCCCCCTGAACGAGATCAAGAGCATCCGATTTGTCCTTTATTTCTTCTCTTTCTGTCAACAATGCAAACATTTTTTCCATATCTGCCAGTGAATGCTTAATTTCGCGATAAACAAACCCAAGAAAATGTAGTGGCATATAAAGCTGCAACATAAAAGCATTGACTAACACCAAATCACCTAAGGTCATAGATCCTTTGACCACTCCGTCAGATGCCAATAGCATTAACAACGTTACGCCTATTGCGATAATGCCACTCTGTCCAGCATTAAGCGCCGCAAGAGAAGTCTGGTTACGAACTGCTGCAGTTTCCCAGTTCTTTAAGTGCTCATCGTAACGCTCCGCCTCCCATGACTCATTACCAAAATATTTCACCGTCTCATAATTTAACAAGCTATCAATCGCGCGTGTATTCGCTTTTGAGTCCATGTCATTCATGGTGCGACGGAAGATCATACGCCGTTCAGTAACAACTAACGTGAGCGCAATATAAGCTACTAATGTAGAAAATATAATTATAGAGAACCAGATGTCATAATTAGAAAGAAGAATTATTGCTACTAAGCCAATTTCCAAAAGAGTTGGCAAAATATTAAACAGCATAAAATTCAACAGAAAAGATATACCGCGTGAGCCCCGCTCAATATCACGCGATACACCGCCAGTTTGGCGCTCTAAGTGAAAACGTAACGACAACGCATGTAGGTGGCCAAAAACTCGAATCGCAACCCTTCGGATTGCCCGCTGCGTTACCTTTGCAAAGATAGCATCACGTATCTCACCGAATAACGTACTACACAGACGAAGCACACCATAGCCCACTACGAACAACACTGGCAGTACCAGCATATCTTGTGGCTGATCAAGTGCATCAACCACTTCCTTCAATAATAGTGGCACTGCGACACTCGCAAGTTTAGCCATGACCAGTAAAACTAGCGCCAGCAAAACCCTTTTTTTAAACTCCCATAGATAAGGTAGTAATGAGCGAATGGTCCCCCAATCGTTGCGATTCAATGACGGCTTCTCTAAACGTGTGGGACGCATTAATTAATTTCCAAAACTAGGGTTAACTTCTCATTGTTACAAATGCAAGCTTGGCGCGGACAGAATACAAATGAAGATTCTCATCATATTCCATATGAATTCGCAAAAGAACATCAGTCCCCGAAGAATTCCAGAAATCCTGACGGTGAGCGCCTTAAGGATTCGGGTTCCCAGCCACCACCAAGTGCCTTAAATAAATCAACAGTTGCAACTAGCCGATTTTGACGGCTCCGGATAACTGCTAATGCTACCTCATTGTGGATTCTCTGCGAATCTAAAACCTCAAGGTAGGCTGAATATCCATATTTATAGCGATTCTCGGAAACTTGTAAGGCTTTTCTAGCTGAAACCTCACTAGCTTGTAAGGCAGCTTCCTGCTCTGAACTTTTACGTACACTGATCAATGCATCGTTCACTTCCCTGAAAGCAGTTCTTATAGAACCCTCATATGAAATTAATGCCTGTTTTTGTTGTGAACTGGCCTGCTCTAAACGAGCAAGTAATCTACCTGCATCAAAAATTGGTAAATTTAGGTTTACGCCTGCTGTCCATATATTTGCTGCCGATTTAACCAGATTACCTAATGAAATACTTTCTCTGCCAAAACTAGTTGTAAGCATAATGCTTGGAAAAAGTGCCGCTTTAGCAACACCAATATTAGCGGTTGCAGCTATAACTTGTTCCTCAGCTTGACGTACGTCAGGACGCCCCACCAACAGACTGGAAGGCAAACCGGCTGGTGGAGAAGGTGGTATAGGCAAGGTCTTAATGTTACCCTCCCCCAGCTCCAGATCAAGCATCCCGGTAAGTACCGCTAACTGATGTTGGCTAATAGATCGTTGATGAGACAGGTCGACAATTTGTGCCACAAGATTAGAATGAGCTGTTTCAGCCTGGTAAACATCCAATGCCGAAGTAGAGCCCTGCTCTAAACTTCGCCTAGTAATTTCTAAGCCCTCTTCACGGTTACGCAAATTATCCCGAGAGACAGAAAGCTGTGCATCAAGGCTTCGTAGCAATAGATAATTAGTCACAATCAGGCCGGAGAGTGATAAATATACAGTATCCCTAGCATAATATGTGCCTATCGCCTGAGCTGATGCAGCCTCCCTTGCACGACGTATTTTTCCCCAGAAATCTAACTCGAATGCTGTGCCGAGAGAAATACTATAAATTTGGCGCACAGGATTTAGTCCTGGAAAAACAGGAATTACGCTTACTCTTGAGATACGCGAACGCGTTGCATTTGACTTAAAATCGATTGTTGGAAAAAGTGCAGCGCCTACTTCCTGTAAGTATGCATCAGCCTCTTCTACCCGTGCTATAGCGAGTTTAATATCTGTATTATTTTCTAGCGCCTTAGCCACTAAATCATTTAAAACAGGGTCCTGATAAAACTCCCACCAAGTACTTGAAATAGGAGTCACTACCTTCTCTTTCTCCTCAGTAGAATCACTTCCAACTGAGAAGCTAGTTGGAACGATATCACTGCTTTCAAGGCGCTTATAATCTGGGCCAACCGATATACAACCCTGAATTACCACGGTAACCGCTATCAGTAGATAGGATAATCTAAAGTGGCTTTTCATTCTGAGTCCCCTGCTACATTAGCAGCAATTTTCTTTGTGCGTTTATTTGAAAGCCAAACAAAGAATAAAGGAATAAATACTGTAGCAATAAAGGTTGCAACTATCATCCCCCCAAACACACCGGTCCCCATTGATCGTCGTGCAGCCGATCCTGCACCAGTAGCAATTACAAGCGGAGAAATCCCCAGCACAAAAGTCATTGAGGTCATTACAATTGGGCGGAAACGCAAACGTGCAGCTTCAATTGCAGCTTGCGCAACAGGCATTCCTTCCTTCATTTTCTGGCTAGCAAATTCCACAATTAGAATTGCATTTTTTGCTGCTAGCCCGATTAAAGCAATTAGACCTACCTGGAAATAAATATCATTAGGCATCCCGCGTAAAAATACTGCAAGTAGTGCGCCGGTTAGTGCAAAGGGTACAGCCATAATCACTGCTAGCGGCAAGACCCAGGTTTCAAACTGTGCAGCCAAAATCAGAAATACCATAATAATTGCAAAACTGAACGCAAAGATTGCCGCTGAACCAGTGCGTTTCTCCTGATAAGCCTGGCCAGTCCAAGATATTTGGTAATTATCTGGTAAATTTCTAGCAGCAATCTCTTCCACTAACTTGATAGCATCACCTGAACTTACGCCATTTTTTCCACTTCCAAGTATTTTTGCAGAAAGTATCCCGTTATAACGCTCTAACTGCTCTACACCAACTACATCACTTATTTTGCTCAGGGCTGATAACGGCACCATCGCACCAGATTGTGAACGAACATACACTCTCCCAATATCTTCCGGTTTCATACGGTATTGAGGTTCTGCCTGCATTTGTACACGGTAAGTACGCCCAGACCGATTGAAGTCGTTCACATAAAGTGAACCCATAGTACTTTGTAAAGTCGCATAAATGTCGGCAACCAGAACGCCCTGAGAAATTGCCTTGGCTTCATCCACTTCAACAAAAAATTGAGGTACAGCAGGGCGAAAGAAGGTATTGATCCCGGTCAGACGTGGTTCCTTCTTCAGCTCTTCGATAAAACTATTAACCGCACTAGATAAACGCAAAGGACTCGAATCTCCACGGCTTTGTACATAGACTTCAAACCCTCCTGAGTTTCCCAGACCACGGATTGCAGGCGGATTAAATGCAACCGCAAGACCATCTGGCTGCATCATGCCAATGCCAGTCAATTTTTTAACAATATCTTCAGCTGATGCTGAACGCTCTGACCAGTCTTTAAACGCAACAAACATCGTTGCTGAACTAGTTTTATTACCACCACCTATAAGATCGAACCCATTGACAACAAATTGATGCGATACTGCCGGATCTTCTGCAATAGCAGCTCGCACTGCCTCAGCGGTTTTAGTTGTTCGAGCGAGTGTTGCTCCGTCGGGTAGTATCGTTGCAGCTACCACATACCCCTGGTCTTCAGGAGGAACAAAACTACCTGGAACTACTTTAATCAAATAAATCGCGACTGCAATGAACCCTATAAATACAAATATACCAGTAATGTTATGACGTATCGTAAGATCAACTGTACGGGTATAAAATTCAGTAAACTTACTGAATCCAAGGTTAAACGATCTGAAAAACGCAGACTCTCCACGCGTTTTCTTTAACAAAATGGCGCATAATGCTGGGGTTAAGGTTAGCGCCACTACACCGGAAATAACTACAGCTACAGCTACGGTAACAGCAAACTGGCGATATAATTCGCCGGCAATGCCTCCAAGAAAAGCTACAGGTACAAATACTGCGCATAGCACCAGTACAATTGCAACAACTGCACCCGATACCTGTTCCATCGCTTTAATAGCCGCCTTAGTTGGTGATAATTTTTCTTCCTCCATCAAGCGCTCAATATTCTCCAATACTATAATTGCATCATCCACCACAGTACCTATGGATAGCACCATCGCAAAAAGTGTCAGTGTATTAATTGAAAATCCGAATACCCACAAGCCTGCAAAAGTTCCAATCAAAGATATAGGTACCGCAATAATTGGAATTAGCGTAGCTCGCCAGCTTTGCAAGAACAGGTATACAACCAGCACAATAAGTACCATTGCTTCCCCGAGTGTCTTGAGTACTTCCCAAATTGACGCCTTAACAAACAAACTTGTATCGTATGGCACTACATAATCCATCCCCTCAGGAAAGCGTTGTTTAAGCTCATCCATCTTGTCCTTGATAGCATTTGCTGTATCAAGAGCATTAGCGCCATTCTGCAGGAAAATAGGAATACCCGTTCCAGGCTGACCATTAAGTGTGGTACGAACGTTATAACTTTGCGCACCTAATTCAATACGGGCAACATCCTTAAGATAAAGAGCACCTCGTGAACCATTTGCACGTATAACTATATTGCCAAATTGTTCCGGCTCTAACAGTCGACCTTTAGCTACGACGGTATATGCCAACTGCTGATCTGCAGGAGCAGGTTCTTGCCCTATCTTTCCAGAAGCATACTGCGCATTCTGTGCCCGAATTGCACTAGCAACATCTGATGTAGTTACCCCAAGTTGGGCCATGCGATCAGGGCGTAACCAAATACGCATAGAATAATCCTGACCGCCGAAAATAGTTGCATCACCAACACCTTTAATACGTTTTAATTCATCCACAACATTAAGCGTTGCATAATTACTTAAATACAACGTGTCATGTTTAGCCTTGTCTGAAATTAGCATAACAACTATTAAAATGTCGTTAGACCGTTTCTGCACTACAAGACCAGTTCGACGCACCTCATCTGGCAAACGTGGCAGCGCAATATTTACTCGATTACTGACATTAAAAGTTGCTTGATCAATATTAGTTCCAACTTCAAATGTTGCAGTAATTGTTAATGTTCCGCTAGAGTCAGCACTGGAACTAAAATATAGTAAATTCTCAATTCCACTTAATTCTTCTTCAATCGGTGCGGCAACTGTTTTTGCCATGGTTTCCGCACTTGCACCAGGGAAAGTAGCCGTCACCAATACGGTAGGCGGTGCAATTTGTGGATATTGAGCAATGGGAAGCTGGATTGCTGACGCAAACCCTGCCAAAACAATAATAATAGATAATACAGATGCAAAAATTGGTCGTGTAATAAAGAATTTTGTCATAATAATCGCAATTATTCCTTACCGACGGAGTCATTCTGTTTGAGTGGCGACTCTTGGCTCATATCAACAGAATGTGGTGACACCAGCATACCTGGGCGAAGTTTAATAAGGTTATCAACAATTACTTTGTCGCCCGCTTTAAGTCCTTCAGTAACTACCCAATTCTTCCCAACCCATTTTCCGGTTACGACTGGCTGTATAGTGGCTTCATTCTTTTCATTTACTAAATAAACTACCCTACCAAGATCAGACGTTAACACTGCTGTCTGAGGAATAAGAAAAACTCCTTTTTGTTCCCCGGTTGCAATCCGAACACGAACAAACTGCCCTGGTAATAAACGCTGATCTGAATTATCAAATGTTGCACGTAACTGTTGTGTCCCCAAAGCAGGATCAATTCGTCTAGCCGCAAAGTTTAGTTTTCCGCTTTGATCATATTCAGTACCATCCGGCAATATTAACGTTACGTTTATTACGTTTTTTTCACTCAGGTATCCTCCAAATCTTTTCAGTTCATTATCAGACAAACTAAAACCAACCCAAATTGGTGATAACTGAATAATCGTTGTCAGCAGGCTTGTATTAGCTTGTATTAAGACTCCTTCAGAAAGCTGGCGACGACCTGATATTCCTTTCACAGGAGCAGTTACGGTTGTATATGAGAGATTCAATTTTGCATCCCGTACGCGAATTTTAGCTTGCTGCAAGGCAGCATCTACAATCGCATTCTCAGATACGGCATTGTCGTATTCGCGTTTACTAATTGACCTCGTAGAGAGTAACTCTTTTAAACGACTCTCTTCACGAATAGTTTGCTCAACTCTGGCTTGTTGTTCAATGAGCTGGGCTTGAGCTTGTGCTAGTGCATTCTGATAGGGAACCGGATCAATCAAGAACATGGGTTGACCTGCCTCAACAGCAGTACCCTCCTGATATAAACGCTTCAGCAGAATTCCTCCCACACGGGGGCGTATCTCAATTTCCTTTGCACCTTCCGTCTGCGCAACTGCCTCAGCGCTAATTGGTACGTTTCTAGGTTCAATTGAAATAACACCAACAGGCATCGCCATTTGTGGAGGGATATTATTAGAAATCTCCTGATCGTTATTACTACATGCTGCCAGAGCAACACCAATAATCAAGGAAATGACTACCCTTAAGTAAATTACAATCCACAAATTGCGATGCTTATATCCGTTAAAATTAGATGACAACATAAATTAGTCCCATACTTTTACTAAAATAGCTTGCTTACATTCGTATATGTATGTAAGTTTATACATACATATACGAATGTAAACACTTATCTGAAGAACTATGGCCCGTAAAACTAAAGAAGATGCAGAATTAACGAGAAGAAGCATCATTATTGCAGCGCGTGAAGTATTTTTAATCCGTGGTGTTAGCCGCACAACTATGGAGCATATTGCAACTCAGGCCGGCGTCACACGCGGAGCAATCTACTGGCATTTCAAAAATAAAACTGAAATATTCCAGGCCATGCGTGAACAGGTATTTCTACCTTTAATAGACCGAATGGACGATACGCTGCTAGTTGATAATAGCCAAAATCCTCTAGTACAAATTGAAAATTTTTTATGTGGAACAATCCAACTCCTCAATAATAGCCTTGAAACCAGACAGATCTATGAAATAATGATGATCAAATGTGAATATGTAACTGAATTTTCAGTGGTTTTACAGGAAATTCTGCTGACATGCTCTGGTATAGAGGAGAAATTACGTTTTACTTATGAGAAAGCAAAAGAACAAGGGTTATTACACCCCTCACATGAACCAGCCCAATTAGCTATTGATACGCAATTATTCTTTATCGGGTTATTACATATGTGGGTAAAGGACTCAGATGGGAGTCATTTTCGAAATAGGGCAATTAAGCTAATTAAGGCCCACATGAGCCTCATCATTCGATAGAAATTTATATTCACACCCTAACTCTTCTTTTAGCTCAGCACCTTCTTTCCACTTTAAATAAAATACATAAACGTAACCTTAATTAAGATTTGTAAGATGTATTCTTATTTTCAATAAATTAAGAAAAAATATTTTATAGTTGACCAAATTAGTCTGGTATTTTATACTTGACTAAATTAATCATGTATTAGCAACAGTGATTACACAGATTTCTAATAGTTTAACCTAAATTAAGAGGTATCCTTATGAGGCTAACAACCCGAGGAAGGTTTGCAGTTACAGCACTCTTAGATCTTGCGATGCAACGCAGCAAGGGACCAGTTAAGCTTGCTGAGATCAGTAAACGTCAACAAATTTCACTATCCTATCTTGAACAACTATTCACTAAACTTCGTCAACGAGAATTAGTCGATAGTGTACGTGGGCCTGGTGGGGGTTATTGCCTTGCTAAAGAAATGGAGCATGTATCGGTAGCCGATATCATCCTTGCTGTCGACGAACCAATTGATTCGACACAATGTGGTGGGAAAGAAAACTGCCATAACGACAACAAATGCATAACACACGATTTATGGAAAAATCTTAATGCTCTTATATTTAATCATTTAGGCTCAATAAACTTGAAACAATTAGTTGATGAACAGAAATTGAATAAAGAAAATATTATACAAATTGTAGACATACATAAACTTACTTCTAATCAAGAATACACATCATCTTAGGCTTGATTATCCCTACAATAAAACAAACTATTTTTTTAAAAAACTTAACGATTTAGAAAGCAAATAGGAGCAGTAATGGGTATTTCATTATCTGAGAATGCGGCAAAACAAATTCTAAAAAAAATTGCAAAGCGGGGAAAAGGAATAGGTTTGCGTGTTGGCGTAAAAAAAGTGGGTTGCTCCGGCTTTGCTTATACATTTGACTACGCTGACAAAATACACACTGATGACCAATTATTCGAATCGCATAATGCAAATATAGTAGTTGATGCTAGCAGTCTGCAGTTCCTAAATGGGTCAAATGTTGATTTCATTCGCGAAGGACTCAATGATTCTTTCAAATTTGACAACCCTAATGTTGATAATACATGTGGCTGCGGAGAAAGTTTCAGTATAAAAGAACCAATTAAAATATAGCTAAAGAAATTTTTTTAAATTTCAAAAAAATAATCCAAAAATATCTCTTACGACTAAATAATATAGGACTAATAGAATGGGTGCCGTACTACAAGATCTGATCAACAAACCTTATGAGCATGGCTTTGTCACAGACATTGAATCTGATGTTGCGCCAAAAGGTCTAAGTGAAGACACGATACGCTTAATTTCTAGCAAAAAAAATGAACCTGAATGGTTGCTTGATTTCCGCCTAAAGGCTTATCAGAAATGGCTTACTCTGGAAGAGCCTGAATGGTCAAACGTTAAATACCCGAAAATAGATTTTCAGGCAATCAGTTATTATTCTTCACCAAAGCCCAAGAAAAAATTAGCCAGCATGGATGAAGTTGATCCCGAGCTGCTGCGCACATTTGAAAAACTTGGTGTACCAATGTCTGAGCGTGCAGCACTTGCTGGTGTGGCTGTTGACGTAATTTTTGATAGTGTCTCTGTAGCAACTACCTATAAAGAGAAACTTGCTGAAGTTGGTATTATTTTCGGATCATTTACTGAAGCCGTTCATTCGCATCCTGAACTTATAAAAAAATATCTTGGTTCTGTAGTCCCAGTTGGCGATAACTACTATGCCGCGCTGAACTCAGCAGTATTTACCGATGGCTCATTTTGTTACATCCCGAAGGGAGTCAAATGCCCTATGGATTTATCCACCTATTTCCGTATTAATACTGAAGAGTCTGGGCAGTTTGAACGTACACTTATTATTGCTGAGGAAGGAAGCTCTGTATCCTATCTTGAGGGTTGCACAGCACCAAGATTTGATACTAACCAGCTACACGCAGCTGTAGTTGAATTAGTTGCACTAGATAATGCGGATATTAAGTATTCTACTGTCCAAAATTGGTATGCAGGTGATGAGAATGGCGTTGGTGGGATCTATAATTTTGTTACTAAACGCGGCCTAGCTAAGGGCAAAAATTCTCGTATTTCCTGGACGCAGGTTGAAACTGGCTCAGCAATCACCTGGAAATATCCTTCATGTGTACTGCAGGGAGATAACTCAGTCGGCGAATTTTACTCAGTAGCTGTTACCAATAATTATCAAGAAGCGGACACCGGAACAAAGATGATACACATTGGTAAAAATACACGTAGTACCATTGTTAGCAAAGGCATATCGGCCGGGCACTCCAACAATAGTTACCGAGGATTGGTCAGAATTACGCCAACTGCTGCAAATGCACGTAATTTTTCACAGTGTGATTCAATGCTAATAGGTGATTTGTGTAGTGCAAGTACCTTCCCCTACATTGAAACACGCAATAACAGCGCGAAAGTCGAACATGAAGCATCAACATCAAAAATTGGTGAGGACCAATTATTCTACTTTGCTCAACGAGGAATAGGCAGTGAAGAAGCAGTGTCTATGATTATAAACGGATTCTGCAAAGATGTTTTTCAGCAATTACCGATGGAATTTGCAGTTGAAGCGACCAACCTTTTGGGCTTGAAACTTGAAGGGAGTGTCGGATGATTGATCAAGATAGCAAGATACTACTTGAGGTACGTGGTTTATGCGCGACCGTTAATAATAGCGAAATCCTAAAAGGAATTGACCTTACCATTAAGAGCGGTGAGATACATGCAATCATGGGAACAAATGGCTCAGGAAAAAGCACTTTAGCCAAAGTGCTTGCCGGTCATACTGACTATGAAATAACAGGCGGCACGGTTGACTTTGAAGGTAAAAATTTGTTTGATTTGGCACCGGAAGAGCGTGCACGAGCTGGTATTTTTCTCGGCTTCCAATATCCTATAGAAATTCCAGGGGTAGCAAATAATCAATTCCTACGCCTTGCATTTAACACAGCACAAGTACAACAAAATAAAGATGAGCTTGACCCACTTGAGTTTGATGATCTCGTCAGAGAAAAAATGAAGTTACTTGAAATGAACCCAGACTTTCTAGACCGTAGTGTTAACGAAAATTTCTCTGGTGGAGAAAAAAAGCGCAATGAAATACTACAGATGTCACTACTTGATCCCAAGATAGCTATTCTCGACGAAACAGATTCCGGGCTCGACATTGACGCACTAAGGATAGTATCCAACGGTGTTAATCAACTGGCAAATAAGGACAATGCAACCATACTGGTTACACATTATCAGCGCATGCTGAACTATATCGTACCGGATTACGTACATGTAATGGAATCAGGACGTATAGTTAAGACTGGCGGCAAGCAGCTGGCGCTGGACCTTGAGAAGCATGGCTACGATTGGGTTACTATCGAAAAAACTGCCGCAGTAGGGGCATAAATATGAGCGTAGGTACAGATAGCAAGTCTCTTAAGGGCATGCTCAAAGGACAGTCGCAATTACCTATTAGTCCACTTGAAAGAATTAATCAGTTACGATCAAATGCAGTTAACCAAGTAAATGCTCTAAATCTTCCGACTAAACATGATGAAGAATGGCGCTTTACTGACATTTCCCCACTGACCAAGATATCTTTCCAGTCAGCACGGGAAGCTTCACCACTCAAAGATTCAGATGTGGAGCACTTTTATCTTACAGAAGCTGTAACTAGGCTCGTATTTATTGACGGGGTCTATGCGCCACATTTATCTACGCAGATAGCAGAGCCATTTAAAAAATCTGGTGTGGTGGTTTCAAATCTGGCAGCAGCATCTTCTGAAAATTTGGCAGCTATAGAGTCTCATCTGGGCCATAACACAGAACTTCAAGACAATATTTTTGCAGCACTCAATACTTCTTTTCTACATGAAGGAGCGCTGATAATCGTACCGCAAAATATATCGGTTGAGGCGCCAATACATATTTTATTCATTGCTACCCAGAAAGAAGTGTCAAGTCACCCACGTTGCCTATTTATTGCTGAACCAAATAGCAGTGCGACAGTTATTGAAGACTACGTCACATTACGGGAAGAAGCTTATATTACTAATGCGGTAACAGAATTTGTGCTTGCCGATAGTGCGCATGTCAACCATGTACGGATACAGCGTGATAGCAAGGAGGCGTTCCATATAGCGAATTGTTCTGTGTCACTTGCACAGAACAGTAATTATCAGTCTGTTAGTATCGCATTTGGCGCCCGTATTTCTCGTTATAACCTCAATGTGTTACTAAAAGGGGAAGGCGCTGAATGTACAGCTGATGGACTCGCACTGATATCCAATCGTCAACTTGCTGACACACATGCCTGTATTGACCATATAAAACCACATTGCACAAGTCACCAATTACACAAGTGTATTATTGATGATGCTGCACATGCCGTATTTAATGGGAAAATCATTGTAAGACCAGATGCACAACTTACAAACTCTACTCAGTCTAACCGTAATCTTCTACTAACTTCCAAGGCTAGAATTGATACTAAGCCACAACTCGAAATCTTTGCAGATGATG
>Ga0315321_10002174_pt1 | contig 15245 bp, 13 predicted proteins | sample M180m21515metaG_FD_203464 | JGI IMG/M metagenome (GOLD analysis project Ga0315321, IMG submission 203464) | Ammonia-oxidizing marine archaeal communities from Monterey Bay, California, United States - M1 80m 21515 | ecosystem: Environmental > Aquatic > Marine > Intertidal zone | place: USA... | reverse complement strand
GCAAAAACTCCGCGCGCTGAAAATCCTCAGGCAGCTTCTGACCAATGGTCTGCTCGATCACTCGCCGACCCGCGAAGCCGATCAAGGCACGCGGCTCAGCCAAAATGAAATCGCCCAGCATCGCGAAGGAGGCGGCGACGCCACCTGTCGTCGGGTCGGTCAGCAAGGAGACAAAGGGCTTTCGCCTTTGCGTTCGGAACTGATGCAGCAAGCCGGAGACGCGCGCCATCTGCATGAGGGACAAAATGCCCTCTTGCATACGCGCTCCACCGCTCGCCGAGACGATGATCACAGCAGCGTCACGCTCGATCGCACGCTCAATCTGCCGGCAAATCAACTCGCCCACGACCGAACCCATGGATCCGCCCATAAAGCCAAAGTCGAACGAACCTGCCTCGACAGCGTAACCGGCTAAGGTGCCGCTCGCCGAGAGGTAGGCATCGCTGCGGCCGGTTTTCTTTTGATAGCGCGCCACTCGATCGGTGTAGGCTTGCGTGTCATGGAACTCGAGCGGGTCTCCGCTCGCTACATCCTGGTCGCGAAGCTCAGGCTCTTGATCCAGCAGCATACGCAGACGAGTCATGGCGTTGATACGATGGTGATGACCGCACGTGGGACACACCTGGTGGTTGGCGTCGAGTTCCTTGTTCAGCAACAGCGCTTTGCATCCACCGCAATGACGATACAGCCCGCTTGGCACCTGAACTTTTTTGCTTGCTTCTAGGTTTGCATCTTCAGCCATACCGGCCTCCTGATGAGGGGCTACTGCGCCTGTGCACAGCAGGCAATCCCAGATCTCGTTTCAAGCACGACTTGGCGCGCTTACTTACTGGTCATCGTAAAGACGCCGTCCCAATCATCGCCCGGCGGATTGGCTTGCAACGAGCGAGCTCGCTCGATGAACACACGGCTCGCCAAGTCGTCGTCGCGGTGGTCGAGAACCGTTTCAAACTGGTGGATGGCCTGAGCCCAATTCTGCGAGCGATAAGCGAGCAGCCCTGCCTGATAAGCATCAATCCATGCCGCCGTCTCTTCGTCGGGTTCGCCCTGGCCAACCACCTCAAAGATACGAACCGGCGCCAGCTTTCCTTTGACCCGTACCGCGTCGAGTTCCCTGAAGAAGACTGCGCCCGAGCTCCGGTTCACCGTCTCTTCCGAGACGATCACTCGAGTCCCGTACTGCTTATTGATTCCCTCGAGCCTCGAGCCAAGGTTCACGTTATCGCCCAGCACGGTATAATCCATGCGCTGGGTCGAACCCATATTTCCGACCCGCATCGAGCCAGAGTTCAAGCCAATACCGATGTCAATTCCCGGCAAGCCACGCGCCCACCAGCGCTCGTTCAGAGCGTGAAGGCAATCGACCATTTCAAGGGCAGCGATCATCCCCTTATCGGCGTGGTCTTCCATCTCACCTGGGGCACCGAAGAAAGCCATGATCGCATCACCCATGTACTTATCGAGCGTCCCACCGTGCTGGAAAATAATCGCCGTCATCGGCGTAAAGTATTCATTGAGGAAGTTGGTCAACTCGCCTGCGTCAAACTGCTCGGACATGGTCGTAAAGCCACGAATATCACTGAAGATGACCGTGAGGTCTTTCTCCTCACCGCCAAGATTTAGCAGCGCCGAGTTTTCCATGACCTGTTGGGCTACCGACGGGCTGACATAGCCTTCTAGAACCTTACGCGTTTTCGCTCGCTCCCGACCCTCTGTCAGGTAGCCATACACCAGCAGCGCAGCCCAGACCGTGAAGAAACACAGAAAGGGTAAGATCCCGTACGTCCAATAACCGCTCGGAAACAGAACCTGAATATCACCAACGTACCAAAACCCAACGATCATAAAGAGGGCAGCGATACTCATCGGCACGCTCACGTTCGAGATGATGATGGCGAGCAGAAACCCGAGGAACAGCATACCGAAGACTTCGGCGGTCGCCATGAACCAGGGGCGTTGTAAGAACTCGCGGCTGACGATATTTTGAACTGCGGCTGCGTGAACCTCTACACCCGGTCCAAAGTCTGAATACGGGGTGATCCGTTGATCGTAGGTACCGATCGCGGTGGTACCGAACAAAACCACCCTGTCTTTGACCTTGCGCTTAACCCGGTTCCAGTTTTCGACCCGCTGCTGCATGTCCTGAGCTGAAATCTCGCCTTTTTGCATCGCTTCGAGCGCCTTAGCAGGAGGCATCGCATCGACAATATCGGCGACGCTCAGGCGCGGGAAAACCTCGCCCGGAGGTCCGAGATAATTGATGATCATCCGACCCATCTGATCGGTTGGGATCACTGGGTCCTTACCGCCTCCGCCCTCTTCGACCATGAACCGGACACCACCGAGCGCGTTGGGATACAACTCGTTAGCGAGTGGCAAAATCGAAGCGCCGAAATAGATCGATGCGCACTGTAAAGCCAAACTTGGCATCACGGTGGTGCCAAGGCGCGCCATCAAGTGCATATGACGAAGTGTTCCGTCATCGTCCGGTGCGATCGAGAAGTAGCCAAAGAATTCGCCAGGCTCGGTGAAGCGCTCAAGCGGAGAGATTAACCCGCCTTTGGCCCGGGGGAAAGGCATGCGCATCAGCGCTTCAGCGGGAGGCTCAATCGCCACCGCCTTACGCTTCTCACCGGCAGCCGCAGGCTCTTCTTGATAGACCGCATCGATGTATTCGTTGTCGGTCAGCCACTGCGGCACCGCCAACTGAGCCTTATAAAAAGTGTCGGCGTCCTCTTTGAACATCGCCACATAGCCTTGAACGACTCGGTCAGAGTGCTCATCAAAGGCTTCTTGCAGGCTCTGGTCAGGATCGCTCCAAAACGACTTATCGTTCTTCATCTGATCGCGAATATTCGACAGCGCGGCACGCACCGCAGGCGCGCCCGGGTCCTCCGTATTCGAATCCAGCCACGTCTCAACGGGAGAGCTTTGACTCGCCCCCTCGCCCTCGGCTCCCTCGCTCGCTAAGCCCAGCGTATACAAAGACTCGCGCAAGCGCTTGGCGGCGCGGCGATGATCAGCTCGGCTTTGGTCGGCGAAGATGGCATCGAAGGCGACCACTGCAGCGCCAGCTTCAACCAAATTGGTGATCATCTCGGCGAAGACCGTTCGATCCCACGAACCCCAGACACCGAATCGAGCAATCGACTTTTCATCGACAGCGGCGATCACCACCTTGGCGTTGACCGGCACGGGGCCACGCGTCTGGAACTTGTGATCGAGGTATTTGAGCTCTAGCCCGTGGACAAAGTTACCCTCCCAGCGGCGCACCTCTTTGAGAAAGTGCACACTGCAGAAGGCTAAGATGACCGTTCCAGCGATCAACATTTGAATCCAGCGAAGCCGCAATCTAAGTCCCTCGGGTCCAATGACGTGCGAGTTTGAGCCCGCGATACTCTCGGGTCAAGAATCTCACCCAGGTCGCCCCGCATGAGCGAGCAAAAACCGACGGCTTCGTGGGGCGCGAGCGCGCCGAGTCTGAATGCGCATGTCCAATGCCGACAGCGCAGTTTCAGAGTCGATCCGACCACGGGGAACCAATGGATGAATCGCTACATCGAGTAAAAGAGCCTGCTCGACAAACGCATCGAGAGACTCGCCTCCATCCAAAACCGTGCGATGTTCGGTTGAAACACCGAACGCCATCCAGTCACCGTCAAGGTCGGCGACCACAGCGAAGCCTTCATGGGCACGACGCAGTAAACTGTCGACATCGGCGAGCGCATAGTCGGGCGATGGACGATCGAGCACGGCGACGACACGGTGATGACCTAACGCTCTGATCGCCCGCTTGCGCAGGTGGTCTTTTTCGCCGGAGCCACGCTCCGCCGTGAGCCCGCGCCTCGCCACTCGATGCAGTGCAGCGTCATCATCATGGTCGACGAGCACGATCACTTCACGCTCACGGCCTACCCGACGCCACGTCGCAGCCAGATCGAGTAAATCCTCTTGAATCGCGACCACCAAATGCTCGCAGGTCTCTTGCCCCAGCGCGCCGCTAAGTGGCTCCGCCAAGTCGGTTGGCAGATTAAGGATCAGGCTGGTTCCGCGCATACTCATCAATCCGCATCTAGAAGAGTCTGACTTCAATTGTAAGGTATGAGCTTAAGCTCATTGGATCTTTGCGCACTTTGCACTATCGATTCGACGCACAACGACGTGCCACAAGGGGACGCCCATGAGCGGTTCGCTGACCTATGCCGACGCTGGAGTCGATATCGACCGAGGCGATGAACTGGTGCAAGCTATCAAATCCGATGTCAGCTCGACGAAGGTGCCCGGCGTCATGGACGCCATCGGTGGCTTCGGTGCCTTATTCAGCCTGCGCGAAGCGGGATCCTGGGAGGACCCTGTCTTGGTCAGCGGGACCGACGGCGTAGGGACGAAACTGCGTCTGGCCATCGATCATGGACAACATGAACGAGTCGGCCAAGACCTGGTCGCAATGTGTGTCAATGACATCGCCGTGACGGGCGCCAAACCCCTATTCTTTCTCGACTACTTCGCCACAGGAAAGCTCGATGTTGCGGTGGCATCTACGGTCGTTCGGGGGATTGCGGACGCCTGCAATCTAGCGGGTTGTGCACTGGTCGGTGGAGAGACAGCGGAGCTGCCTGGCTTCTACAGCGATGGTGACTATGACCTCGCTGGCTTTGCCGTAGGCGCTGCCGAGCGCAGCGTATTGCGTGGACCTCAAAGGGTCACCAAAGATGCGCTTTTGGTCGGACTGCCAAGCTCGGGGCTGCATTCCAATGGCTACTCGTTGGCGCGTCGTTTGTTTGACGACGCTCCCGATGCTCAGCGACGCTTTGAAGGCCGGCGAGTGGTCGAGATGCTGCTTGAGCCGACCGCTATTTACAGTCGTTTGATGCACACCCTGGCCGAAGATGATGCGTTCCAAGCAGCGGCCCACATCACCGGGGGTGGCCTGACAGAAAACCTTCCTCGTGCGCTCCCAGAGGGCCTTGGCGCTGAGCTTTGGCTCGACCGCTGGCAGGAGCCTGCGGTGTACCGCTGGATTCGCAGCCTCAACCGCGTGGAAGAATCCGAGCTCAGAAGAACCTTCAATATGGGCCTGGGGATGATTCTCGTCGTTGACCCCGCGCAGGCCGAAGCGGTCGCCAAGCGATCAGGTGGCTCGGTCGTCGGCTGCATCACCTCTGAACCCGGCGTGCAATTCGCTGAGGTACGCCCTTGAGGTTTATCGCCCTAGCGTCAGGTCGCGGCAGCAATGTTGCGGCGCTCATCGATGCTCAACACAGCGGCCGCCTGGGCACAGCGCAGATCGCAGGTCTGGTCGTCAACCGCCCCGGCTGCGGTGCGCTAGCCCATGCGGATTCAGCAGATATTCCAGGGCGTGTCGTTGATCACAAAGCCTACGCCTCACGCTCTGAGTTCGAAGAAGCGCTCTTGCTTGCGCTCAAGCCCCTGAAGCCTGACGGGCTCGTACTCGCAGGCTTTATGCGCATCTTAACCCCTTATTTCCTCGACCGAGCGCCCTGGCCGATCGTCAATCTTCACCCTGCATTACTGCCTGCTTTTCCGGGAGCCAATGCGATCGAGGAAGCCTTTGAAGCGCAGGTGCGTGTGAGCGGTTGCTCAACGCACCTCGTCACCGCCGAGGTCGATGGCGGACCGGTGCTGATGCAAGGCGTTGTACCCCTGCAGCCCGATGATACATTGGACACCTTCAAAGAGCGTATTCACGCCATGGAGCACCGAGTGCTTCCGGCAACTCTAGGGGCTTTGTCTCAGGGGCACCTACGCATCGCTGAAGGCCAAGTTCACAGCGCGCCCGGATTCGAGCCTTGCCTTCTCAAATAACCCTGACCGTTCTTTTCTTTGCCTCGACCGCCGAAGCCACGCGCTCCAAAAGCTGGGACTGCACTATGGATGAGGGCGCATTGATCAGTGATCTTAGCGCCCAACTTCAGCGGCAGTTTCCCATGGTCAAACCGCTGCTTCGGAGCTGCCGCTTTGCCTGCAACGAGAGCTTTGTTCCTCAGCAGCATCGCCTCGCTGACGGCGACACGGTGGCGCTGATTCCGCCGGTTGCGGGTGGCTAGTAACGATGCCTGTACAACTCACCGAGCAGCCCCTTGATGTCTCTGGACTGATCAACGCCGCCCGCCGAGCACACGCCGGTGCGCTCGCCGTCTTTATCGGGACGATTCGGGATCACGCTCAAAACCGTTCGGTCACGGCGATCGACTACAGCGCTTATGAGTCGATGGCCGAGGCGGTACTCCAGACGATCGAGCAGGAATGCGCCACGCAATGGCCGGACGTTTATGTGCTCTGCCACCACCGAGTAGGTCACTTGGTCGTCGGCGATGATGCGGTGGTCATCGTCGCCTCCTCACCCCATCGCTCCGAAGCATTCGAAGCCTGTCGGCATGTGATTGAGCGGATTAAAGAAGACTGCCCGATCTGGAAAAAAGAATGGGATGAACAGGGAGCTTCTTGGGTATCACCTCGTCCATGAGCCACTCGCTTGAGTTACAAATCGATGATCTCGATACGGAAGGCTACGGCCTAGGACGCACTGCCCAAGGTTATCCCGTCCGCGTCTGGGGTTCGACGCTCGGTGACCATGTGCGCGTGGAGATTGTTCACAAGAGTCCCCATCGATGGGTCGGGCATCTTAAAGAGGTGATCAAACCCGGCTTACGCACGGCGGCGAGTTGTCCCCATCGCACGGCCTGTGGAGGCTGCGCTCAATGGGAAGCCGACCCAGAGGCGCTCACGCGCTGGCGACTTGAAGGTCTTGAGCGCGACCTCCCTTGGCTCAAGATTGAGGCAGCGCCCGATCCAGGCCGCGGGCGCTGGCGCACTCGCTCCAAGTGGAGGGTTGAGCGCGGCAAAGGTGGGATCCGATTTACCGTCCCCTTGCCCCGTAGCAGCAAAGGGCTGACCCTCACCGATTGTCCGATCACGCCGGAAGCGACCTACCAACGACTCGATGAACTGCGCGACCAACTAGAGCATCCGACGCTCGCCGATGTTCATGGTTTGGTGCTCTCGGCAGGAGCCCAAAACGATCAGGGGATGGCAACCTTCGGAATCGGCTTGGTCAGTGCTTCGCTTTGTCCTGAAGATCGACCTCAGGTCGGACATCCTGGCGATGCCGTCACCTGGCTGACTCAAAAGAGCGTAGACGCCCGGTACTACAGCGGCATCACATCACCCTACAGCGGGCCAGAATGCGTCGCAGTTGACCATGATGACACGGTCCTACCGACCCCACCCTTCGCCTTCATGCAAGCACACCCTGTGGCCCGCCAACAACTCCTTGAAGTGGTTCTGAGGTACGCTGACCAGCTCGAGTGCGGATCGGCCGTCGATCTTGGAAGCGGGACCGGTTTCTTCGCGCGCGCCCTCGCTCGAAGGGGTTGGAGTGTAGAAGCCGTCGAGCCCTCCCTCCATGCGCAACCTGCTTGGGCTGATATTCCATCGGGTATCCACTATCACCCAATCTCCGCTGAATTCTTTCGCTGGCCCGAGACAACCGACCTTGCCGTGATCGACCCCCCTCGAGCTGGAATGAGTAAAAAATGGTTCGCTTCGCTACTACAGGCAGAGCCGAAACACATGATTACCGTCCATTGTGGTCGCGCCGCCGCGCTGCGGGATCTTAACCGCCTGCGCGAATCGGGCTACACGTCAAAAGCGGCGACGCTGGTCGATCTCTTTCCAGGCTCACCGCATGGCGAACTACTGTCTTTTTGGGAGCGCGCATGAAACGAATCGGTGTACTAACTGGTGGCGGCGACTGCCCGGGTCTTAACGCGGTTTTGCGAGCGCTTACCTTGACTCTTCATCAAGCCAAAGGACCTGAGCTGGTCGGGCTCTGCGACGCCTACTTCGGGCTGCTTGATGAACCGCCTCGGCTGATGAACCTAACCCCAGAGCTGGTGCGAGAAATACTCGACGACGGCGGAACGATTCTGGGAACCTCAAACTCGGGCGACCCCTTTTCGTGGAACGGACAAGACCGCTCAGCCGACGTGATGCAGCGCTTTCGAGATCTGGGAATCGACGGTTTGGTCAGCATCGGTGGAGACGGGTCAACTAGTATTGCGGCGCGGCTGATGCGCGCAGGTCTTCCGGTTATCGCTGTGCCTAAAACCATCGACAACGATGTGGCAGGTACTGACGTCACCTTTGGGTTCGAGTCAGCTCTGCGCTGTGCGACCGACGCGTTGGATCGGCTTCGCACAACCGGAGAGAGCCATCGACGTGTGATGGTCTTGGAAACCATGGGCCGCGACGCGGGCTGGATTGCGCTGACTGCAGGCATTGCGGGAGGGGCTGATATCATTGTGATCCCAGAGGTTCCTTACGATCTTGAATGCATCGCTGAGCACATCGCCGAAATGCGCGGCCGGGGTCGAAGCTATGCGCTGGTTGTGGTCGCAGAAGGTGCACGCCCAATCGAGGGTAACCCGCTCTATCAAGACCCCGAGAACGATCGATTAGGTGGCGTGGGCTGGGCGCTCGCCCGTCAGATCGAAGAGCGGACCGGCGTGGAGAGCCGAGCCACTCGGCTCGGACACTTGCAACGAGGCGGAAGCCCGAGCCCGGTCGATCGAGTCCTCGCCACGAGTTTCGGTGCGGCGGCAGCTCGAGCGATCCTGCGAGGTGAGTGGAATCAGATGGTTGCGCTCAAAGCAGGCCGAATCACGACCGTTCCGATCGAAGAGATCGCCGGTAAGATTCGGACCGTTCCCGAACATCACCCGCTCGTTCTTACTGCTCAATCTCTCGGCATCTGCATGGGAGCCTGAGTCGTGGTCGAAGAGGTGCTTGGCGGCTTTGCCATCAAAGACTTGGTCGGCGAAGGCGGCATGGGGATGGTCTATCGTGCCCATGACGCACGACTTGATCGCGATGTCGCGCTCAAAGTGCTTCACCCAGCCCTAGTCGCAAGCGCTGAAGGCCGAGCCCGCTTCCGGGCAGAAGCCAAAGCGGTGGGTCGTTTGGCTCATCCCAACATCGTGCAAGTGTACCACTGGAGTGAAGAACAAGACGATCGCCAGTTTCTGGTGATGGAGTTTCTGCGCGGTGAGACCTTGCGCGAGTTTATGGACAGGACGCACTTCAGCCCACCAGAGTCGCTTTTGTGTGTCGCCATACCTCTGACTCGAGCCCTACTCCACGCGCACATCCACCAAGTCGTTCATCGAGACGTCAAGCCGGGCAACATTATGGTCGGACACGATGGCGCCGTGAAACTCATGGATTTCGGCATCGCCCGACTCGACGACACAGAAGGGCTTACGATAACTGGCGCTTTGGTGGGTTCGCCAGCACATATGGCGCCCGAAGTAATAAACGGCGCACGCGCCGATGAACGGTCTGACCAATTCAGCCTAGGGACCGTTCTTTATGAGATGGCATCGGGTCAAAGCCCATTTGATGCGCCCAATCCAGCGGCGATCTTTCGTCGGGTCGATAAGGGCGAATATACACCGCTCGCTCGCCTGGTCCCCTCGATCAACTCAAGCCTCGCCGAAGCGATCGAGCAACTCCTCGAACGCAACCCAAACGACCGCTACGATTCGCTGCAGGACTTCCTCGATCGTCTTGAGCTGATCATGCCGCCGTGGCTGGGTTCGCTGCAACAAGCCACCAAGCTGGTGGTGCAAAACCCCCAGGTGACCACCGCCGCCTGGCGCGGCCAACAGATTGACCGGCTAATCCTGGCTGCAGAAGATGCGACGAGACACCGTCGCTGGCCAGAAGCGGTGGCGCTCGCCAATCGAGTCGTCGCCTTAGACCCAGACCGAAGTGATCTCCTCAAAACAGTCAGCGGACCCTTGCAGCGTCCTTGGCTTAGACCCGTCGTCGGTGTTGCGCTCGCGATGACTCTGGCTGCGACGATCGGCTCACAATGGATGCTCGATCGCGCCAACCGCGCCGACAGCCTGGCTGCGCAGAGCGAGCCCAGCACACGGCAACAACGCTTTCGACAACGAACGATCGATACCCCACAGGCTGTCCCCACCGATAAGAGCAAAGACGAATCGACAGCGAATACGGGCGCTGCTGGAGTGGCGTCACAGGCGGCAAGAAGGCTCTACGCCGTTGAGATCCAGGTCTTTCCGTGGGCAGAAGTTTGGCTAAAGGATAAGCGCCTTAGCGCTGGAGCAGCCAGGCATAGCCTGAAGCTGCCACCGGGCACGCATGAACTCGAGCTTCGCCATGACTTGGCTGATCCCGTGCGTCGTCAAATTCGCTTGCCAGGCACGGGCGCCAGGGGCGGCCAGCAGTTGACCACAAAGATTCGGCGCTTCCGGCCCGCCCGCGTGAAGGTCGAAAGTCAAGGCGCAGGAACCGTGTTTGCGCTTGGACAACGTTTTGCCGTGCTCAAGGGCGATAACGAATTCAATATCCAACTGCCCGATGGGCGCTTCCGCGAACGGACCTCCCTGAGGTATGAGGCTAGCAACTGCAGCCGCCAATTTGAGCTGCAGCTGGAATCAGGTGGATTACACCGTTGGCAAGTGGATTGCTCCTCACCCTAATCTTGAGCCTCAGCGCAAACCTAGAAACGGTACGCCAAGCGTTTGAACTCGGGCAATGCGATAAGGTGATAAAAGGGCTCGATAAAGCCATCACTGCGACCGGCAGCCGAGCCGGCAAGGGTGAGCTGTATCGACTCGCTGCCGTCTGCGAATTTCGCTCAAAAAACCAAAAGCGCGCTGACCATTTAGCCCGAGCAGCCTTGCGCTTAGCGCCGGGTCAAGGGCTCGACCCCTTTCTTAATCCACCCGCCGAGCGGGTTTGGTTTGACGCGTTGCTCAAAGAGGTCCCCCCGCCCCAGCCGACGGTGGTCGAACGCGTGGTCCGCGTCGTCTCGCATGTGCGGCACTACCGATGCCTTGCACCGCTCGGCTATTGCCACTGGTCGCAAGGTGATCTCGAAAAGGGGCTCACGGTAGGCGCATTGCAGGTGACTGGCTTAGGCTTGAACGTCTTTAGTTGGTGGATGGCAGAGCAGCAGAGAGATCCCTTGGGTTACGTCAAAGAAAACCGAGTCAGCGAACTCGAAAAGTGGACCTATCTTCAATACACCGGCGCCGCAGTGGGTTTGGGGGCTCTAGCCGCTGATCTATGGCTCGCACGAAAGGAGCGCAAGGATGCCCTTCCTGCAAGCCCCTGACGGCGAAGCTCACGAGCTGTATCGACCGCTCAGCGTGATCGGAACCGGCGCGGGGTGCGATCTGCAACTGCCCTCGATCGACGGCATCGCCGCTGGGCATTTCCAGCTCCTTCTTGAGGGCGCCGCGCATCGGCTGCTGGCGCGATCGACCACCCGAGTCAACGGCGCTAAGGTCAAAGAGACGCTGCTCAATGATGGCGACCGAATTGATGTAGGCCCGATGCAGTTAGTGTATCTAGCCCAAGCTCCTGATGCCTCCGCTGCCCATGATGTCATCGCAACCGACGACCTCGAACGCCTCCTCCAGTTTGCTCGCTTGGTTCAAGAGGGCTCAAGCCCTACCGATTTGCTCGATGCCCTGCTCGACCATTGCGTTGCGCTCGCCCAGGCAGACAGCGGTTACATCGTGCTCCTCGACGCTGATGGCGGAGCTCAGGTTGCGGCGCGGTACGGGAAGGCGAAAGAGACGTCAGAACCCGTTTTGTTGTCCGACACCCTCTTGCATGAAGTCCAAGGTCGCCGGCACCCGCTCTTGGTTGCTGACGTCATGGACAACACGCTGTTTGCGAGCGCTCAGTCCGTGATTGATCTCAAACTCAAAGCGGCGATCTGCCTACCCTTCTGGGTCGAAGGCGCCTTGCGTGGCTTGGTTCACCTCGGCTGTTCTCGTCCGGTACATCGATTTGAGACGGCGACGCTCAAGGTCCTTGAGGTCTTTAGCGCTCAGGCCGGCATCCTGGTTGCGCTCGCGGAGCGACTCGAGACTCTTGAGGCTGAGCAAGCGGTGCTGAGGCAGCGTTTAGAGGCAGCCCGGTCAGGACGAATGATCGGCAGCTCGGCGCTCATGGAGGCGGTCTTTGATCGCATCGAGCGAGTGGCTCGCGCAGACGCTCCGGTTTTGATCCTCGGCGAAACGGGCACAGGCAAAGAGCTCGTCGCCCAAGAGCTGCACGAGCGCTCGCCACGTAAAGCCAAGCCCTTCTTGGCGCTCAACTGTGGCGCTATCCCTGGCGAACTTTTGGAATCCGAACTCTTCGGTCATCGTAAAGGTGCCTTCACGGGAGCTGTGCGAGACCGGAAAGGGCGCCTACTTGAGGCAACCGGAGGGACGGTTTTACTCGATGAAATCGGTGAAATGCCGCTGCCATTGCAAGTCAAGCTGCTCCGGGTGCTGCAAGAAGGGACGGTCACCCCGGTAGGCGGTGATCGCTCGACACCCATCGACGTTCGTTTCTTGGCGGCAACGCACGTCAACTTGGAACAAGCCATCTTGGAAGGAACCTTCCGTGAGGACCTCTATTATCGCCTCCGAGTGGTCGATGTCGAGCTGCCTCCCCTCAGGGCGCGCGGCGACGATGTCTTGATCATCGCCCGTTCATTCCTCGCTGAAGAAGGCGGCGGCTGGTCGCTGAGTCCAGAGGCCGCTGCGAGCCTGCTTCAGCACGATTGGCCGGGCAATGTCCGTGAGCTGCGCAATCGGATCCGGCGCGCCTGCCTGATGGCTGACCGCAGCGGCAAGACCTTGGACGTATCCGATCTGGGTTTAGCGGATTTGGAGGGGAATCATTCCTCGCTCGCTGAGGCGGTTGAGGAATATAAAACGCGCTTGATTCGAGAGACCGTTGCGCGCAACGGCGGCAATCGCAGCGAGGCAGCCAAAGCGCTCGATATTGACCCGCGCACCATCTATCGTCACCTAAACCGCCTAAATAATGGGCAGCAGTCATGATTTTGCTGTCCACTGACAGGTTCTCTACCTTAGCCTTTTCAAGGGCTTTAGCTCCAAAATCCGTCTTGGCGTGGAGCCTGCTGTTTATGACGACAAGCTGTCTTGCTCGCGTGGACGGACCCATCGTCGCCGATGATCCTCCGGTGGTAAATCGCCCACCCGCAATTGTGCCCGGACAGGTCAGCCCACCTGAAGGAATCGTCACCTTGAACGCCAACTGCGCCCAACATCAGTTCCAACTCGGAGTGATTGAAGAGCAGGATCTACAAGATCGGATCTTCGTTCGTTGGTTCATTGATTACGACGCCGAGACGCGCCCCTTTGTGGTTCAAGACAACCTCTTGGGCAGCGAGCAGACAGACACCGCTCGCGAGGCTCCAAGCTTCATCCTTGAGCCACAAAGCCCTCGACAGTTTCCCAACTCGATCCTGATTGCGCCCGACGGGTACCATCGGCTTGAGGCTTGGGTCTCTGATCGCAACTTTGAACCGGGCGACCCTCCGAATCGGCGCGTCCCGGATGAGGCGCGGGTTGACCACGCATGGTGGCTGATTCGTTTTACACAAGACACGCCCTGCCCAGATGGGTCGGGAACGCCATGAGCAGACTTATTTTAAGCGCTTGCGTCCTGCTGACAGCGAGCTGCTCGGAGTTTGGCAGCTTTGCCGGCTTGCCGTGGATGGATGAAAGCGCTGAGGCGCCTTTGGTGTGCAACAGCGCGTCGCCATGCCCAGCTAATTATCGGTGCTCATTTGGAACCTGTACTGACGTCATGCAGGAGTTCCGTGAGGTCGCTATCGCAGTGCGTCTTGGTGATCAGGTGCAACATCTGCGCAACGTGGACCTCAGCAACAGCACGCAGTTCGATACGGCACTTAATCACGAACGGATTGTGATTGGGAGCTTTGCGACCTCTGAGGACAAAGGGATCCAAGCGGCGATCGTGGCTCGGCTTGAAGAAGCTGTCGAAGGTCATCCGGTGCTCAGGCAAACGACGACCGATGAAGAAGGCAACTTCCGTTTGAGTTTAACACAAGGAGCGGTCTGGAGCATTGATATCATGCCGAGTGGAGACGAGATCCCCGCTCCTCCGCGCCAGAACTTACGACAGATCACCGGAGACCTCGTCGAGTCGACGCGGCTGGAGATCCGAGTCCCTCCCGCGCCGGATTATCCGGTCTACACCGGACGACTGACAGACGGTGAAGACCAAGCGGTGCAGAGCTTTGGTACGGTGCCCAGTCCCAACGGGAACGAGCCCAGCAGGCTCCAGTTCAAAGTCATCGATGCACGAGGGCGACACATCGGCAACCACCTGGTGATCGATGGTGATGGTCACTTTAGCTTCCGCGCCCATCCTGACATCACGGAAGCGATGCTTCTGGTTAGAGGAACTCAAACCCGTCATCCAGCGGCTCTATCGGAGATGCTGGAGCTATCGCCTGAGCAAACTGAACTCGGCGAGGTGAGCATCCCGCTTGAATCGGGCAGCAGCTTACTGAGCATCACCACCGCCAACCCCATGGAGCTGAACTCCATGCCGGTGGTGGGCGAGATCCGTATCCGCCCGCTGGCTGCTCAAGGACGAGTCGTTCATCGCATCGCGCTCAGTGGTGCAACCTCGACTCAGTTGGACCTGCCCTTGGGGCATTATTCGATCGACGTCCTGCCCGAGCCCAGCACTGGCTTTGCGCCGATTATGGACCTCGAAACTGAAGTGAGACAAGGATCAACCAACGCCTTAGTCGTACCCCTAGCGCCATTGATTGACCTGACCGGACGAGTGGTGACCCCAGACGGCTCGCCCGCTATTAACGTCCGCATTGTCTGCAATCAGTCGGAGATGGTCAGTGAAACGCTCACCGACGAGACCGGCGCCTTCTCACTGAAAGTCCAAAAAGGTGCGACCTTTATCAGCGCGATCCCTGCGCCCCCATCACCGCGAGTGCTCGTAGATATGAACTTGATCGGGACTCAGAGCCTCAACCTCGTGATCGACGACGGCATCATGCTCACCGGGAGCCTGATGCGTCCGGAGGCTCGAGAGACCCAGGGCAACGCGGTGATCAGCGTTCTTGCGCCATGGAAGACTTTTGATGGAGCGGCGGTGGTCCTTGGGGAAACCGTTGTCAACAGCGACGGTATGTTCACCGTCTCACTGCCGCCGTTCTAAGAATCCAGTTTAGTTGAGTCCACTTTGTGACTGCTGAAGCAAGTCACTGTCGATGCAAGCATCCGCATGGGTCGCGTGGTGACCGGTCTTCAACGACAACCCATCGAGCTCATCATCGATCAAATCAGCCATCCGCCCCACGTACTGGGCGATCTGCTCTTCATCGGTCTCGGGTA
>Ga0315321_10002173_pt1 | contig 15246 bp, 8 predicted proteins | sample M180m21515metaG_FD_203464 | JGI IMG/M metagenome (GOLD analysis project Ga0315321, IMG submission 203464) | Ammonia-oxidizing marine archaeal communities from Monterey Bay, California, United States - M1 80m 21515 | ecosystem: Environmental > Aquatic > Marine > Intertidal zone | place: USA... | reverse complement strand
GACCGCTGCTGGCACGGCAAGCATTTCAACTTCACTGACAATTCAGTCGGATGATGCAAGTGACAATGTTGTTGCCTTGGCTAGTGACAAGTTAAAGCTTTTGGGTGGTACAGGTATTACCTCAAGCAACACAGCCGATGATGTTACATTCGCTCTTGACGACACAGCAGTTACTGCTGCTGCATATGGTTCTGCAACCGCAGTTCCATCATTCACAGTTGATGCACAGGGTCGCTTGACTGCTGCTGCTGATGTTGCGATTCTTCACGACAGCTTAAGTGGCTTTGTCGCAAATGAGCACATCGACCACAGTGGCGTTAGCATTGTTGCAGGTTCTGGTTTGACTGGTGGTGGCGACATCACTGCAAGCAGAACACTGAATGTTATCGGTGGAGACGGTATCACTGCTAATGCTGATGATATCGCAGTTGACCTTGACGGCTCTGGCATTGTAAGTGGTCTTGCAGTTGGCTCAGGCGGCTTGAAGGTTGTAGACTTGGGCGTTACCAATGCAATGCTTGCAGGTTCAATCACTGACAGCAAGCTGTCAACCATCAGCACTGCAAACAAGGTCGGCTTAGCTGCTCTTGATATCGACGGTGGTACGGACATCGGCGCAGCTTTGGTTGATGCTGACCTTCTTATCGTTGACGACGGCGCAGGTGGAACCAATCGAAAGATGGCAGCGTCTCGTTTGGCTACCTATGCCCGTGGTAAAGTTTCTGCTGTTGATGCAGGCGGCGACGGTTCATTTAGTTATAACTCCAGTACTGGTGCTTTCACTTATACTGGTCCATCTGCTGCTGAAGTTAGAGCACATCACTCCGCAGGAACTGGTGTTGCAATTTCAAGCGGTGCAATTTCAATTGGACAGGCTGTCGCAACATCTAGCAATGTTCAGTTTGCTAACATCACTGCATCTGGAAACCTTACTGTAAACGGAACCACCACAACGATTGATACCACCAACATGGCAGTTCAAGACTCGCTCGTTGAGTTGGGTAGTGGAACATCTGGCACACCAGCTAATGATGCTGGGTTTGTTGTTGAGCGTGGTGATTCAGCCAACGCTTTCATGGGTTGGGACGAATCAACAGACAAGTTCAAGATGGGTACTGGTACCTTTACTGGTGCGTCAACTGGTAACCTTGACATCACGAAGGGCACTCTTCTTGCTGACCTTGAAGGTGATGTTACAGGTAATGCTGATACTGCTACTGCACTTGCGACTGGTAGAACAATCGCTATGACTGGTGATGTCGCTTGGACTTCTGCATCTTTCGATGGTTCTGGCAATGTTACTGGCGCAGCCACAATTCAGGCAAACGCTGTTGAGCAGTCCATGCTTGCGGATGATGCAGTTGGTGCTGCCGAGTTGGCTGCGGACGCAGTTGTTAACGCTTCTGTTGCCGCTAACGCAGCTATCACACTAAACAAGCTGGCATCTGCTACCGAAGCTCAAATTATTGTGCATAATGCTTCTGGAGTTCCCGTTGCTGTTGGTCTAAGTGGCGATGCTACCATCGCTGCTTCTGGTGCTTTGACTTTGGCTGCTAACTCTGTTTCTCAAGTCCAGCTTGACGACGACGCTGTTGGTGCTGACGAGTTGGCAGACAACGCTGTTGTTAACGCTTCTGTTGTTAATGGTGCTCTTAAAGCTGATAAGCTTGACATTGATGGCTCTACCGATATCGGTGCTGCTCTTGCTGACGCTGACTTGTTCATCGTTGACGATGGTGCAGGCGGAACGAACCGCAAGTCTGAACTAAGCAGACTTAAGACTTACCTTGCTTCTGCAAGCAACAACGGTCTTAAGGTTGACGGAAGTTCTTTCTTTGTGGCTCCTTCGGACTTTACTAGTGCTACACCAGACCTTACTGTTGATGACATGGCATTGAACGATGTACCAGTTACAACTTCACTGTCATCTCCTTTGAACTCTAGTGCGGGTGCGGCATTTAACTATGTTATTCTTCCTGCATCATCGATTAGTAATATTGATGAAAATGGTTATATCGATTGGGCTGACAGCAATTCAGCTACCTATTCTGCTCCGAGGCAAATCGTAGCGAAGCTCGACGATGGCTCTAGAACAGTTATTGTTTATCAAGGAAACGCAATATCGGTTAGCGGTGGCCCATTCGACCCAACTTCCACAGGCTCGTTTGGTCACAACCACACTTCAAAGTATTTTCACTTCTGGAACGACGGTAGTTCAAGCGGTGATTCTTCAGATGGTTCTTTCCAACTGGGTAGCGCATCCATCCAAGCCCCACCAGGCTCAGGTGGTACAGACTGGTCGTCGGCATTCTTTAGAATTCCTTCGTCAAGTGCGCTTTCAATCACTGCTGCCTCTCATGCTCTTCAGAACAAGAACGGCAGTGGAGGAAGCCAAAACGGCGATGTAATGGCACTTGACAAGTCGGGACTTTCTGCAACCATCATGAACGGTCGCAACGCTGCAAGTGGTTGGTCACTAAACAGTGATACAAGCATTTTCGGTGCCAGTGATTCACTTCTCTGGCTTGAAGACAGTGGCAATATGTTCGGTTCTGGGAGCAGCGACCAGCTAGTGGGTAGTTCTCCAGCTAGGGAATTCTTCGTTGGTACGAAGAGTGTAACCCCTGGAACTGGCGTTCCAAGAAAAGCATCACTTGCTTCAATGTTACTTGCAGCCGCTGGTGATGGTCTCGAACAAGACTCTTCATCAAAGGCTCTGAAGGTTAAGGTTGATGATTCATCGATTGCAATTGCTTCTGATACAGTTGGAGTTAAAGCAGCAGGTATTGGGCTTTCTCACCATGCTCCAGCAGCAGTAGGCGGGTCTAACCTTCCAACAGGTATGCAATATGTGTGGAACAACGAAAGTAGTGCTTGGTCATATGCTCGCCCATCAGTGATGGTTGAGTTTGATGTTACCTATGCAAATACTGGTGATGCCACTCTTGATGGTCGTGTTTCAAGCGGCGATAATGCTGGTACTTCATCTCAAGCAACTTGGGTTGACCAAATGACTGCCAACGGCGAAATCAGAATCCGCCTGCACGACAATGGACTTTACGGTGCGCAAGCTCAGTCAAGCCCTTACTTTATGGCACAAGTATTTGTTGAAACAAGCTCGGGAGTAAAAGAATTGGCAGGCACTAACATGCAAATTGATTCAACCGCTTCAGGTGAATGTTATGCTTCCTTCGACCTCGACGGCGCAATTGCAGATGGCGCTTCTCATAAAGTCTTTATCGGATTTGTACAAATGGGTGGTCTTGTTAGCAGCTAATAGCTGAGGCTAATAAAATAAAATAGAAATCTTATCTTAGGATAAACATTTCGGCGGCAGGCTCTTCGGGGTCTGCCGCTTTCTTTTTATTCAAAATTGGGTTTTTAATCTTTGTGACACTATTTATTAGAGAAATTGGACCTTCAATTGTGTTCAATATATAAATATTTATAGATACACACAAGGAGAATCTTCAATGTCTAGTATGCTAGAACAAGCTATCGTCGATGCGAAAGCACTCAAGGAAGCTGCCATTAAGAGCGCAGAAACGGAATTACTCCAAAAATACTCAGAAGAAATGAAAGAAGCTGTCACTTCCCTATTGGAAGTTGAGGCTGATTTATCAATGGGCGCTGATGCAGCAATGCCATCAGAAGCACCCCCCTCATTTGCTGGTGGCGAGAACCTTTGTCCTTGCCCTGAAGATGAGGAAGAGTTCGTTGTTGACTTTTCACAACTAAGAACACAAGCTGAAGAAGCCGAGGACGAAGGAGAATCAATTTCTTCAGGTCTTGGCGGAGAAGAAGAATTCTCACTTGGCGATGAAGAAGGTCTTGGCGGAGAAGAAGACCTTGGATTAGGTGGAGAGGAAGAGGACGAAGAAGAACTCACTCTCGAAGAAAAAGCAATTCTCTCAGATATCTTTAATGAAGATGTTGTTCTCGATGTCATGAAAGACATGGTGAATGAAGAAGAAGATGAAGATAGTGATGAGGAAGAAGTAGAAGAAGAAGCTGGCGTAGATGTCGATGCTCTTGAGTCTGGCTTCCAGAAGAAGGAAGAACACCTTCAGAACACTATCGCTGAATTAGCAGAAAGATTAAAAGCTCAAATGAGCAAAACAAAAGAATACAAATCAGTCGTAGAAAAAATGACTGGTAGACTGGCTGAGGTCAATTTGTCCAACGCCAAGTTACTATATACGAATCGGGTTCTTAACAATACCTCCCTGAATGAGCGACAAAAAAATAAAATTGTCGAATCTATTGAAAGTGCCGTATCCGTGGTTGAGGCAAAGACTATCTTTGAAACACTTCGAAATGCTGTGAGCGTTGGCTCTGTTACAAAAAACAGAACTGCAAACTCACTTAGTGAAGCCGTTAGAAGAAATTCTTCACCTTACGCAATCCGTGGCAACGAAAATGAGCCACAAAAGTTAAACGATGCATTCTCAGATAGAATGCGGAGATTAGCAGGCATCAATAAATAAAACATTCTAGGAGGAATATAAAAAAAATGTCTATTCTTAACAAACTAACAGAAGGTATCGTCAATCGTGACCTTTCTCGTGATGGCGATGCTCTCCTCAATAAGTGGGAGAAAACAGGTCTTCTTGAGGGTCTTGACGATTACTCAAAAAATACAATGTCGGTTCTTTTAGAGAACCAAGCAAAGGAACTCCTTCGTGAGTCCAACTCAATGAACGGTGGCGATGTCGAAGGCTTCGCAGCAGTTGCATTCCCAATCGTTCGTCGTGTATTCGGTGGTCTTTTGGCACAGAAGCTTGTATCGGTTCAGCCAATGAGCCTTCCAAGTGGTCTTATCTTCTTCATGGACTTCGTGAAGCAGAATCCAGACATGGCAGATGCTGGAAGCAAGTACGACGCTGGCGACGAAAGAGGCGAAATGAGAGGAACAACTGATGAGCCTTCCGTTTACGGTCAGCAGATTGAAGGTCGTCAGATTCTTACTCAAGGTGCTGAACTCGACCCTGAAGCTCGTGGTGCCAGCACACCAACACCTCAGTTCCAAGACCTTGTTCAAGGTTTCTCACACGCTCGTGGCGCTGTGTCAAATGTGACCCTGACTGCGGTATGCGATGCAATTAACTTGTCATCACTCAATGATGCTCAGCGTAAAGCACTCCAGTTCGACCCAGACCTTTTGGCTCGTTCAGCAGGTGAAGTTGCAATCCTTCGTGTCGCAATGTCCACCTTGGAAGCTGGCACTGGAACGACACACCCGCTCAACACGGCTGGTCGCACAGATGCAGTCCGCTTAATGAAGCCCGATGTTCGTCATGTTGTTATTCAGGAGAACGATGGTACTGATATGGCAGGTTGCGCCAATGTTGGCGCAAGTGACCATCAGGTTCGTCGTTTGTCCAGAATCGTAACAGGTGATGGCACTAATGTCACTGGCGGAGGCTTCGTTGCCGATGCTTCAGCGACTCTTCTTAATGCGGCTGGCACTAAGTATCTTGAGTTGGTTCTTTTCAACGCTTCCGCACTTCAGGGTGGTATTGATTCGGCGAATGAAACCATCGCCGACTGTGCTATTGAGTTCGCTATGAGCGATAACATTGCTCAGGCAGCACCTACCACTAACAGTGACACCCTCGGTGCCCTTGTTGGTGCATCTGCTTGGGAAATGGAAGGTTCACAAGACCTTCCAGAAATCTCAATCAAGGTTGATTCAGTTGCTGTGACCTCGGTCACCCGTAAGCTGAAGGCTTCATGGTCACCTGAGCTTGCTCAAGACCTGAATGCTTATCACAACCTTGACGCAGAGGTCGAGTTGACTGGTATTCTTTCAGAGCAGATTGCTCTTGAAATTGACCAAGAAATTCTTGCTGACCTTATTGCTGGTGCAAAGGCTTCAAGCCTTTACTGGTCACGCCGCCCAGGTCTCTTCGTCAACCGTAAGACGGGTGCCGATGCGACTTCATTGGCTGCTCCACCTGATTTCACAGGTTCAGTAAGCGAATGGTACGAGACTCTCGTTGAAACTATCAACGATGTTTCGGCTGACATTCACCGCAAGACTCTTCGTGGTGGCGCTAACTTCTTGGTCTGTGGACCAGAGGTTGCAAACATCCTTGAGTTCACCAGTGGCTTCCGAGCTTCTGTAACTCATGATGACGACAGCGGTTCAGTTGGTGCTCAGCAAGTTGGTTCCATTTCTAAGAAGTGGGACTTGTATGTTGACCCATACTTCCCTCGTAACATCGTCCTTGTCGGGCGTAAGGGTAGCTCATTCCTCGAAAGCGGATATGTCTACGCTCCTTATGTACCTCTCCAGACGACACCAACCATCTTCCATGCAGATGACTTCACTCCCCGCAAGGCAGTGATGACTCGATATGGTAAGAAGCTGGTCCGTCCTGACATGTACGGTCTTGTTGTTGTTCGTGACCTTAACGGGTAATCGATAAACAACATAGCGTAAGCTAAACATGCCCCACCTTGACTTCGGTTAGGGTGGGGTTTTGTTTTTTTTGAAACTAGTTAGTACGAGAGAGAGATTCTCGGGAGGATTAAACATGTCATTACCCACACTGACCCCAGCGCAAACGCAATCTACGGTGGTTTTGCCTAGTAACTATACCGTGCCAGACCGCACAGTTGCACCATCCGATGGCACTTTCGCAGCGACAGATTATGGCAAATTAGTTAATTCTTTTCCGTTCGGAACTTATGCAAATGAGGATTATTGGTTCAGCACAGCAGACACTCCCGACCCAGCCCAAGTAAGACCTTTCTTGCTCGGCGCAGCAGACCAAGTGGCTTTTACTTATAGGAAGCTCGGAGGCGATGTCCTTGACATTGAACTAACAAAGGAGCAAGTCTTTTCAGCATATGAAGAAGCTTGTTTAGAATATTCATATCTTATAAACATTCACCAATCAAAGAATGTTTTGTCAAATGTTCTCGGTGGAACCACTGGTTCGTTTAATGAAGATGGTATGATTGAAGAAGCATATGGTGCCGACAAGACTATTGATAAAACAAGGCACCTTTCACTTAAATATCCACGCTTCGATTTTGCTTATGCTCGAAGAGTTACTGATGGTATTTCAGAAGAGGCAAATGTTGGAGGCTCATCAAGAATTTATTCAGCATCCTTCAGCATCGTATCAGACCAACAAGATTATGACTTGCAAGCTATTGTTGCAGCCGACTCAGACTTTACAGCGATTGTCGGCACACCACAAAACAAAATATTAATTAAAAAAGTATATTACCAAACACCCAAGTCCATGTGGAATTATTATGGCTACTACGGCGGCGTTAATGTAATGGGCAACTTGTCTACTTATGGGCAGTTTTCCGATGATTCAACTTACGAGTTGGTTCCAGCTTGGCAAAACAAGATGCAAGCCAAGGCGTTTGAAGAATCTCTTTATGTAAGAGCATCACACTCGTCTTACGAGCTTAAAAACAACAGATTAAGAATCTTCCCCACCCCAGGTGACACAACCCCAGCGAAGATGTGGATTGAGTTCCTGGTTCCTTCGGATACATGGGATGAATCCAGTGGTATCAACGATGGAATTAGTGGCGTGAACAACATGAACACAATTCCTTTGCAAAATGTCCCTTATAAAAACATTAACTCGATTGGTAAACAGTGGATTCGAAGATTCGCTCTTGCGCTTTCAAAAGAAATGCTCGGTCTTGTCCGTTCGAAGTTCTCTTCGATACCAATCCCAGGCAATGATATCTCAATGAATGGCGACGCTCTTATTTCATCAGGAAAAGAAGAGCAAACAGCACTTAGAGATGAGCTTAAGGAAATTCTAGATGAATTGACCTACGGTAAGATGCTTGAGGGCGACGCAGAATCTGTCGAGAACTCAAACAAAGTTATTTCAAAGGTACCGACTTTAATTTATAGAGGGTAGAGGAGTAATAAATGGCTGATAACAAATGGGAACAACCAGACGCTCCACCACCTCCATTATTTGCAGGCAAAAAAGAGCGTGATTTGGTCAAACAAGTCAACGATGAGCTTATCGAGCGTGTCATTGGTCAGACAGTATTATATTATCCAATCGATTTAGAGACCTCAGAGTTCCATCCACTTTATGGAGAGGCAATTGATAAAACTTTCTTGCCTCCAATCCGTGTTCATGCTCTTATCGAGAAAGAAGAGACTGATACGACCTATACAAACTATGGTATTGACAAGGTTAGCAACATTACTATCTACTTTCACAAGAGAAGGTTAATAGAAGACCAAGACCTTTGGGTGAGAGAGGGAGACTTTATCCAGTATGACGGTCAGTTGTACGAGATAGCAGACTTGAGCCAACCAAGATACTTGTTTGGGCAAGATAATCAACGATTCGAGATAAGAGCGTCATGTAGAAAGGCGAGAGAGGGAGTGTTCGATGGAAAATAAAGAAGCAGGTTACGAAAAACAGCTTGGCGACTCATCGTTGGAAGATTTCGACTATGCAGTTTTTAATTGGCTTAACGAAACACTCGACCTTCATGCAAAAACAAATAAAGGCTGGAAAAAGGTTCCTGTTATTTGGGTTGCAGGCGAGAAAGTCCATCAAGCAAAGAAAAATCCAGACTTGCGTGACTCTTCGGGTGCCTTAATCCTTCCCCTGACGACTGTGGAGCGTACAGGCGTCGCTAAAGACCCTACTAGAAGAGGTACAGCGGCAGCCAATGTTCCAAACAATAATGACAACAAGGGTGGAGCCCTTACAATCGCAAAAAGAATTAAACAAGACAAAACAGCGACCTTTGCCAACGCAGCAGCGGCAAAGAAACCTCCAATCAACTTTCGGACAGCAAAGAATGACCGAGTTGTGTATGAAGTAATAAATATTCCAAATCCAGTTTACATAGAGGCTACTTATGTGGTAATATTGCGTACTGAATACCAAGAACAGATGAATAATCTAATTCAACCATTCATGACGAGAACTGGAGGACCAAATCACACAATAATCAAACATAACAAACACCGCTATGAAGCTTTCATCGGTCAGGACTTTTCATTCGAGAATACTGTATCCGATATTGGCGATGGCGAAAGGAATTACATCACAACTATCGAAATTAAAGTCCTTGGTGCCTTGATAGGCGATGGACCAAATCAAGAGAAGCCAAAGAGGGCAATTCGAGAGACAATTGTAGATGTAAAACTGATGAGAGAAAGAGTGATGATGGGCGATGAAGCTCAATTCGCCGAAGATAAAAAATATCGTGAGTAATTTTATCTTTTGAGGAAATCCTCTACTATTTATTAGAGAAATGCCACAAGGCTTTTAGGCGTTCAAGCCGCAAATGTATATATGCTTTAAGGAGAAACAACAATGTCCGTTAAGAAATTTAAGTTCGTATCACCAGGGGTTTTCGTTAATGAAATCGATAATTCCCAACTAACAAAACAAGGTGACGATATTGGACCAGTAATTATTGGTACAGCGCTAAGAGGACCATCAATGGTTCCAACAAGAATCGAGTCATTCTCTGACTTCGTAGAAACTTTCGGTGAGCCCCTTTCGGGTAGCGAAGGTTCCGATGTCTGGAGAGAAGGGAACAAGCTAGCGCCTACCTATGCTGCATATGCTGCACAAGCTTATTTGCGTAATGCTTCCCCTATTACTTTCGTTCGTCTTTTGGGTGAAGCCCATCCTGACGGCAGCGACAAGGCTGGTTGGAGTATCACAGACCCATCTACTACATTCGACGCCGCAGGCGACGGTGCTGCTGGTGCATACGGTCTATTCATCTCGAACGGTGCAACCGCAGGCGCAGGCGCAACAGGTACCCTTACCATTAATGGTGTGCTTCGAACCAATGCTGGCTTTGCCAGGATTCAAGTTGGCGGCTCAGATGTTACGGGCGCAGCAGTAGAGAATTCTGCTGGTCACCAATCTGTATCTGTTGCCACTGTTGCTCAGACAGGCGCTGGAGAATACTCTGTCGGTGATGGTGGCGTTCAGTCCATCACACTCACCAATGTTGGTGGTGTGACTGGTGCCGCAGGTACAAGAGTTTATACGATTTCTGACGATAACGACGCCGTTGGTGCCGATGTTGAGGTTGCACAAAAGGGCGTTGGCGAAACTGCGGCTTCAATCGCCACCAAGCTTGCAACAAAGATTAACCAAATTGATGGAGATGTCCTTGAAGCGGCTGTTACTCCTGATGCCGACACGGTGGTTGTTATTCGCAACAAAGTCCGTGGCGCAAATTCAAGTGTCTTGACAATTGCGAAGGCAGGAGGGCAACTCGGAGCTATTGCGAACACAAAGAAGGTATCATGCTTTTCTTTGCCTGCCGACGGCTACACTTTTGATGCCGCAGACATTGCAGCAGGAAGCCCTACCGCTGATGGTGCTATTTCAATTGCGGCAGCTTGCGAAACAGCAGGTATTCCACCAGAATCTTTGACCGCAGAAAATCACTCGGTTGACCTTGCACTCGCTAAGCAGATTGCTGCGGAAATTCAAGGCGATGGAGCCAGCTTGGGTGGGGGTAAGACATGGACTGCTTCGGCTGCTTCGGCAACCGACTTGGGCAGCGCTATTGTAACGGTAACGCACCCCGACCTTGCAGATAAATCTGGAAGCCCAATCGCCCTCGCCGCCCTCGCCGCAGGCGCTGTAGCTGCATTTACTTCAGTAGCAATTGGTACCGCAACAGCAGGTTCAGCTTCCTCGCTGGGCAGCCAAACAGGTGCACTTGCAGCGATTCTTTATGCTAAGAGCGGTGCGATTTCACTTATGGGTAGCTCGGCACTATTTGCCGACCCAGTTGTCTCTGGTGTTGGTGTATGGATGCGCTCAGACGGAGCAAACAACCAATTCAAGCTTCGTGTTCAAAACACCGCTGGAAGTGCAACAGATGTCAGCAACAAAGAAGATATCTCGTTTAACTTTAACAAGAACTCAAGACTTTATGTCCGAAATGTTCTTAACACAAACCCAACGCTTTGTGATGCGAATGTTTCGGGTACAGGAAAGCTTAAGGCATATTTCCTCGGCGAAACTTTTGACCGCCACTTGGCAGATGTACAAGCTGGTGTCACAACAGCCGCAGGCGCACAGTTCGCCTGCCTGATTCCGATGAAGGGCGCAGGCGTCCATGAGTCAAATGCGTCTCCAGCAAAGACTCCTTGGATTATTTCGCAACACAATGGTAACCCCGCAGAGCTTGATACCACCTCTTCAACACTTCTTAATAATGGAGATGTAGAGTCCAAGGGCATCGAAAAGCTTATGAGGTTCCACTCTCTTTATGCTGGACAGTGGGAAAGAAAAAATCTTAAAGTTGCGATTGAAGACATCAAGGCACCTTCAGACAAATTTAATCCATACGGAACCTTCTCGGTTGTAGTTCGAAGAGTAGAAGACTCAGACGCTGCACCAACTATCGCAGAAAGATTCTCTTCATGCAACTTGAACCCAGCTTCAGCCGACTATGTTGGCAAGAAGATTGGTGATATGAACATGGTTTGGGATGACGATGAAAGAAGATATCAGTCTCACGGTCAGTTTGAAAACCAATCACGCTTCTTGCGTGTTGAAGTATCAAGCTCGGTTGAGTCGGGCTTAGCAGACGCCAGAATGCTTCCATTCGGCTTCCTTGGACCAAAGAAAAAGAAAGATATCGTTTTCACCAACGCTGAGACCCCAACACTCCAAATCGGTGGCGTCAATACTGACTTCCTTATGGATGCAGAAGATAGTACGCTTAAATTTACGGGCGTCACAGCTACTAGTGCTGGTGCCCCTTGGACAGCCGCTGATGAAAAGATTGTAATCGGACCAGCCACATCAGGTGCTGTTACCAAGAGTGATGTGACTTTTGCAGTAACTCTTAAGTTTCCTTCAATGGCGCTGAGAACATCTTCCGCTGATTCAACTCTTTCTTCACCGAGAGATGCAAACTTTGGTATTACGACTTCTGAACGAGGTAGTGATTCCATCTTTGATGAATCTTATATGGACCTTGCAGGCTACTGCGGTTTTGGTACGCCAGTTGGCGGCGCTGATGCAACCGCAGTTGGCGACGACGATGAACATCAGTTTATCTTCACTCTTGATGATATCCGTTACCCGAAGACCACCGCTGAAGGTGGAACTGGCTCAGATGCCAATGTTGCTACCACAAAGCCTAAGAACTTTATTTGGGAAGCAGGCTCTAGGGCATCCGCAGGCGCAGCAGCAGTTGCCTCGATTACTGGATACACTCCAGCATCAGGAATTCCAGGCGGATTCGAAGCTATTCTCGACAAGGGAATCCAAAGCTTTACACTGCCTCTTCTTGGCGGTCACGACGGCATCGATGTTTTCCAAGTTCAGCCATTCGGCTATCACGCAAGCGCAAGCTCAAATGGTGCTCTTGCCTCGGCTGACAGTTCTGCACTAAGCCACTATGCTCTTAACTCGCTTAAGAAAGCGGTGGATACAGTTGCAGACCCTGAAGTTGTGGACATGAACCTCTTGGCAGCCCCTGGCTTTACACATCCTTCAATCACGAACCACATGGTTTCTGTTTGTGAGAGCCGTGGTGATGCCTTGGCTGTTATTGACCTTGACAACGATTACATGCCAACGGGTATGGATGTTGCAAAGTCTGAAGCTGAAAGAATGCCAAATGTCGACCAAGCGATTACCTCACTGAGAGAGCGCTCGCTCAACTCAAGTTATGGTTGTGCTTTCTTCCCATGGGTACAGATTGCAGATACAATGTCAGGTCGTGTTCTTTGGGCACCTCCTTCAATTGCTGCACTCGGAACAATGGCTTCCTCATCGAGAAAGTCAGAGCTTTGGTTCGCTCCAGCAGGATTCACCCGTGGTGGTCTTACTGACGGCGCAGCAGGTGTTCCAGTATCATCGGTTCGTCTCCGCCTTAACTCTAAGGAAAGAGACAAGCTCTATGAAGCAAACATTAACCCGATTGCTCAATTCCCAGCAGAAGGAATTGTTATCTTCGGACAGAAAACACTTCAAGTCACTCCATCGGCACTGGACAGAATTAATGTTCGCCGCCTGATGATTTTCTTGAAGAAGTCAATCTCTCGCATGGCAAAGACTGTTCTGTTTGACCAGAATGTCGAAAGCACTTGGTCGAGATTCACTTCACAGGCTGACCCGTTCTTGGCTTCTGTCAAGTCACGATTTGGTCTGAGCGAGTATAGAATTATTCTCGACAAGACAACCACCACTGCCGAGCTTGTTGATAGAAATATCATGTACGCTAAGATTCTTCTTAAGCCTACAAGAGCTATCGAGTACATTGCGATTGACTTTGTGATTACCGACAGTGGCGCTTCTTTTGACGATTAATTGAAAATGGGTTGAGGGGGAGATTATTTCTCCCCCGAAACTATTTAATAAAAGGAAAAAGCCTAAACACAAAGGCGAACTATTTTTAAGGGAGAAAATAAAATGGCATTTTGGTCAGACGCAAGAGAAGGGGTTCGAGACCCTAAGAGACAGTTCCGTTGGGTTTTACGCAACAATCATATTCCTGTCTTCACATTAAAGAAGGTTTCAAAGCCCAGTTTTACTGTGCAGGAATCGACACATAAATATATTAATCACACTTATTACTACCCAGGTCGTGTAGAATGGAATACTATTTCCATGACACTTGCTGATGCAGTTGACCCTGATGGGGCAGCTACAATGGTTGACATTATTAAGCAAGGTGGTTACACTCCAGCCACAAGCGCAAACGACTTGACAACCATGTCGAAGTCAAAGGCAACTACTGCATTGGGTCGTATTGAGATTCAGCAGCTTGACGCCGATGGCAACGCCGTAGAAACTTGGGTTCTTTGGAACGCTTGGATTAAGGATGTTAAGTTCGGTGACCTCGATTATGATGGTGATGACTTGACTGATATTGAAATCGAGCTTCGTTACGATTGGGCTTACCTTGAAACTGCTGAAGATTCGGCTGCTGGCGGCGGGAAGAAATTCTGGGCTCCAGGTAGTGCTTCTTAATAAAAAAGTAAAAAACTCTTTACACTTATCATAAAATGATGTATAGTATAATCACCATGTTAGAAATAATGTGGTGATTGTATGTTTTGTTCACTAAACTACTTACGAAAAGAGGTGAAAAATGAGTAGAAATGAAGAGCGGCTTGGAGGAAGTAAAGTTAGTAATACTTCGCCTACCGCAGCAGTTGCTAGCGCATCTGCATCGTCCCCTGCCCCTTTGGAATTTGTTCGACCAACATCGCTAGTCTCCCTGCCATCTGGCGGACGATTCTATCCAGAAGGGCATCCACTACACGGCGTTTCCGAGGTTGAAGTTCGTCACATGACGACAGCCGAAGAAGATATTCTTACAAGCCGTGTTCTATTGCGCAAGGGTACTGCGATTGATAAGTTTCTCGAAAGACTTATCACGCTTGATGTTGACCCTAATGATTTGTTACTAGGTGACAAGTCTGCGCTTATCGTCCAGGCTCGTGTTGACGGATATGGTGCTGAGTATACCACTCAAGTACAATGTCCAGCATGTTCCGCCAGAATCAAACATACATTTGACCTCTTTGACCATCAAATAGTCGAGGGTTTAAATGTAGATGAGATTAATGGTGTAGCTGCAACCGACCGCAATACTTTTATTATTTCAATCGATAATGGTTGGGAAGTAGAAGTAAGAGCGCTCAACGGGCATGACGAGAAGAGAATGTCAAAGGCTATTCAGCAGCGAACTAAGGCTGGTATGAGTGAGTCTAGCATTCAAGAGCAGTTGCGTCAAATGATTGTATCTGTTTCTGGGCACACCGATAGGAGTACCATTAACAAAGCAATCCAGCACATGACTGGCAAGCATTCACGAATGATTCGTGATGTCTATTCAAAGGTTATTCCTAATGTTGACCTAAAGCAAGAGGTAACCTGTGTTGAGTGTCTGACGACATCTGAAATGGAGGTGCCGCTCACAAGCGACTTTTTTTGGCCTAAGTCCTGAGTATATGGAGAGCGTCTATGAGGTGTTCTTCTTTTTAAAATACTACGGCGGCTGGAGCTTCTTTGAAGCTTATAATTTACCAGTCGGGTTGAGAAAATGGTTTGCGGAGCGGTTATCACAACAGCTTAAGAAAGAGTCAGACTCAATGAATGGAAAGGGTGGCTCAACACCATCCAAACCTTCCATGCCATCAAGACCTTCTATGCCTTCGATGAGAAAGCCGTAGAAGGCACTAAAAACCACGGAGAAATCCGTGGTTTTTTTCTTTATTTTGACAGTAAACGAAGA
>Ga0315321_10002171_pt1 | contig 15247 bp, 14 predicted proteins | sample M180m21515metaG_FD_203464 | JGI IMG/M metagenome (GOLD analysis project Ga0315321, IMG submission 203464) | Ammonia-oxidizing marine archaeal communities from Monterey Bay, California, United States - M1 80m 21515 | ecosystem: Environmental > Aquatic > Marine > Intertidal zone | place: USA... | reverse complement strand
CATGGTTATCAGTCATTCTGGCCGGCACCTTCATGCTGCTGATTGTGCCGGTCACGACAATGTTGTCGATCATTTTTGCAGAAATCGGTGGTGCCTATCGCGGCACTCTCGCCGGCGTTATATCAAGCACGAATTGGGCTGGTGCTGCACTTGGCGCCGGTATTAGCGGAGTACTGGTCGCGCAGTTTGGCTTTGGCGCGATTTCATACCTTCTGGCCGCATCTGTCTTGAGTAGCGGATTGATTATGGCGTTCAGTATAAACAATCGCTCGATATCAGATGCGCGTGCACACTTTTCTACCTAGTGATTTTTGGTATGGCATTCATCAACTAACAGAGACTAAGTCAGCCAAGCCGCAGCCGTACTTCAATTGTGAACTACGACAAATTGGTAGCAAAATCGCGCAAAGGAGCGGTCTGTTAATGCGGCATCACAAAATGGCCGGGTTCTACTTCCTCTAGTGCCGTGCCGGGTGGTTCGTAGCCGACGGGTTTTACGGGGCTGGGGATTTCGTCGGCGTTTAGGGCGCGGTTTAGGTTGCGATTGCGGGGGTCGGCGACGGGGACTGCGGCGATGAGTTTTCTTGTGTATGGGTGCAGTGGGTTTTCGAATACGGCCTGGCGGCTGCCGAGTTCGACGATCTGGCCCAAATACATCACGGCAACGCGGTGGCTAACGCGCTCAACCACGGCCATGTCATGGGAGATGAATAGGAAGGCGATGCCAAATTCGTCCTGAAGCTCCATCATCAGGTTAATAACCTGGGCCTTAATCGTCACGTCGAGGGCGGAGACCGCCTCATCCGCGACAATCATGCGCGGGTTCAAGCCTAGCGCGCGGGCGATACAGATGCGTTGACGTTGGCCGCCAGAGAACTCGTGCGGGAACCGCTGCGCGTATTCCGGTGGCAGGCCACAGCGTTTCAGCAATGCAGCGACCCGATCTGATAGCTCGGAACCAGAGGCGATGCCGTGGACCTTCATCGGCTCAGCAATGGACGCACCTGCGGTGAGACGTGGATTCAAACTGGCAAACGGATCCTGGAAAATCATCTGTAGGCGAGGCCTGAGCGGCCGCATCTGGTTCGAGGAATATGAGGTGATGTCTTTGCCTTCGAACATGATTTGGCCGCGCGTCGGCTCAACCAGCTTCAACAGCGAACGTCCCGTTGTGGACTTGCCGCACCCACTTTCGCCCACCAGGGACAAAGTTTCAGAGGGCTGCACATGGAAGTTAATGCCTTCCACCGCATGGACACGACCCGTCACCCGGCCAAACAGGCCGGTGCGGATATCAAAGCGGGTGGTGAGGTTGCGGGCCTCAATAATTGGTTCGTCGGAAGCCATCACATTCATAGAAAATATCCTTAATCAAAACCTGTTAGCTAACAGCCTTGAAGCTCTCATCAAATACGATATCCGGGAATGGCTCTGGCTTCGTCTTGCCTTTCATGGAGCCAAGCTTGGGCACGGCGCTAAGCAGCGTCTTCGTGTAGGGGTGTTCTGGGGCATGGTAGATCTGGTCGATCGTCCCTTCCTCCATCACGTTGCCTTTGTACATAACCAACACGCGGTCTGCCATTTCGGCAACCACGCCCATGTCATGGGTGATGAACATCACCGCCATGCCAATCTCCTTCTGGAGATGGCGAATGAGGTCTAGAATCTGAGCCTGAATGGTTACATCGAGCGCCGTTGTGGGTTCATCTGCGATCAGCAAATCTGGGCGGCAGGATAGCGCCATCGCGATCATCACCCGTTGGCGCATACCGCCGGAAAGATGATGCGGGTATTGGGACATTTGCTTTTCAGGCTCCGGAATGCGCACAAGCCGCAGCATTTCCAGCGCCGTTTCTCGCGCCTCTTCCTCAGACTTGTTCTGGTGCAGCATAATCGGTTCCATAATCTGGAAGCCGACGGTGAACACGGGGTTCAGGCTGGTCATCGGCTCCTGGAAGATCATGGAGATATTATTGCCGCGAATAAGGCGCATCTCATCCTGATCCGCTTTGGAGATGTCGACGACTGTGCCGTCATTCTGTCGGATACGCGCCGAGCCGCCGACGATCTTGCCGCCAGCATAATCATTCAGCCGCATCAGCCCCATGGCCGTCACAGACTTGCCTGAGCCGGACTCACCGACAACAGCCAGCGTCTCACCACGATCAATATGAAAACTGATTCCATCCACGGCTTTAACCGTGTTATCTTCAAGCGGAAAATGAATTTTCAAATCCACCGCTTCGACGATGCGTTTCTCATCCATCCGCTTGTCCGCCTGCCCTGCTAATTGTCACGCGCTCGTCATTAATTTGCGGCGCGCCATATAGACCGTATTTATAGGCGGTTACGCCCCATCGGCGCAATGAATGATTCCGTCACCAGGCGATTGGTGCGGCACCTAGATCCAGAATGAATGGCGACCCGTCAGGTAACGTCTCGACCACGGGATAGCGTTTGGCGATCAATGGATCATGGCCAGGAATAAGCCGACCTAAGTCTCCGCCAACCATGGCGTACATTTTGCGGTATCCAGCTAACATCTGGCGAAGGTCGTGGAAGATAAGGAATGCGCGTTCTTGCTCAACCTCCTGCCAGAAATGAATGGCATCCGTCGCGAGCACGACCGGTCCGCGTTCCGTGTTGACCGTTAACGCCAGCTGACCAGCGCTATGACCGCCGATTAGCGTGTAATCCACCCCAGGTGCGAATGTTCCATCGCCTTGCAGGAATGTCAGCCGGTCCTCATAGACGAGACCGGCGATCTCTTGCGCCTCGTCCATATGATAGGCCTCGCGCATGACCTTGTAGCTCATGTCCGGGCCAGTAATGCTCTCCATCTCTAAATCGTTCATGTAGAACTGCGCCTTGGGGAACGCGCCCAAATCGCCGACATGATCCCAATGGGCATGAGAAATAATCAGGTCTTCCACATGGTCCGGGTCAACGCCCAGGAGCTTCAACGCTGCGGATGGTGTGCCGAACCAATCCCGACCGAGGGCCTTAATCTTCTGCTCTGCAGCGCCCGTATCAACAACGATCGCGCGGTTATCGGATACTAAAACCCAGGAATAGTAATCAAGCCCACCCGTCTCCTCATCCGGCTCTCCGAACAAAAACGTGCGGTGGGCCGGGCGCGACGGCTGGGTGGTGTAGCGGATGCCGTAAATCTTCCAGACGTCACTCATCAACTAAATTCCTAAAGGTTTCGTCGTTAGCTCTGCTAGATAGCGGGCTGGACCAATGAGATCATGACCGGGGATCAAGCGATCGAGGCCTTCGTAAATGAATAGCCGATCCTCAAAGTGCTCCGACATGATGGCGTAACGGAACACATAAGCGTTCCCAGCCTAGGTCATCCCCGTTTTTCCAGCGCGTCTATGATGATGGTGTAGTAGCGGTCACCGAATTCCATGGCCTCGGCTTTGTTCAGCAGGTCCATGGTCGTCTCGGCACCGGTCATCACCACGCCGCAAGATTCCGCTAATTCAAGAGCGTAGCCCAGGTCCTTCTTGATGTATTTGACCGGGAATGTCTTGGCCGGGTGCGTGCCGGGCAACATGCTGTTGAGGCCATGATTGCGGAGAACGAAGCTATCGGCGGAGCCGGTCGTCAGTGTTTCAAAGAGGACTTTGTCATCAACCGCACCTGATTCTTGTGCGACTTTCAGCGCTTCAGCGATCGCTCGTACAGTCTGCACGACGATCATGTTGTTCATCAGCTTGACTGCCTGCCCTGCGCCCGGCCCACCACAAAGGATGATGTCGACACCCATAGTCTCGATATAAGGCTTGACCGTATCGAAGCTGGCCTGATCGCCGCCGACCATAAAGTTCAATGTCCCGTTCTCCGCGGCTTTCGTGCCACGAGATACCGGTGCATCCAGGAAAAATACGCCCTTGGCCGTTGCCGCCTCAGCAATCTCTTGGGCGAGAGCCACAGGGCAAGTCGAGCAATCCACAATGATTTGGCCAGGCTTTGCGTTCTCTAGCAGTCCGCCCTCACCTAGCACGACTGCCCGCACTTGTGGCTCGCCGGGCAGTGAGAGGAATACCATGTCCGTCAGGGCCATAACGTCGGCAAGGCTATTAGCACTTTCAACGCCATGCTCAGACAAGCGCTGCAGAGGTTCCTTACTCTGGTCAAACGCAAGTACCGGCTTGCCGGCTTTGATGGCCATATTCCGACACATCTTTTCGCCCATAACGCCGACGCCGACGAATCCGAGCATATTTGGTTCAGTCATTATTCTGTGTCCTTAGGCGTTTAGCGTGCGGGCGTGTTCGGCAGCATATTGGCCAGCGCGACGACCAAAAACGGAGCCTGACATTAGGCCGGTTCCGCCTGGGTAGTTTTCATAAAACAGACCACCGACCAACTCACCCGCGGCGTACAATCCGGGAATTGGGCGGTCGGCTTTGTCCTGCACGGTGTTCTTCTCGTCGATTTTAAGGCCTCCGAATGTGAACGTAACGCCCGTCGTCGTGACCCAGGCCTCATAGGGCGGCTCAGTAATCGGTAGCGCCCAGTTAGATTTGGCAGGCGAAATACCCTTCGTACCAATGCCGTCTAGGATGGCTGGATTGTACTGCGCATCGATGGTCGCTTGATCAGGGCAAGCCGCGTTATAGGCCTCAATTGTCTCCTTGAGTTTGTCGGCTGGAATATCCAGGCCTTCCGCCAGTTCCTCAATTGTATTGCCAACAACGCGGGTGATCTCTTTGATGCGATATTCATCCCGCAATTGGCCCACAGTCTTCTGGTCAAATATCTGAACAGCCGTGTAATGCGGTTGGCCCATAATCGCCTTGCCGAAGCGGACATATGTGAGGTTCCGATAATCCTCGCCCTCATCGACAAACCGCTCACCGTGCATATTGACCATAATACCAAGCGGATATGAGTGCTTCTGGAAATTATCCAGCACCCAACGGTCACCAAACGGTGGTGCGGAAATATCCCAACCAACGGAATGGCAGCCGGACCAGTTGCCATAGGGCACCGCACCAATATCAAGCGCCATCTGAATGCCATCACCGGTGTTGTGCCGTGTGCCGCGCACCCGCGCCAAATCCCAACCTTGGCCTAGGTAACGCACGCGCATTTCAGGGTTGGATTCGAACCCACCGCAGGCCAGAATCACAGACTTGCAGTCGATATCCTCATATCCGCCAGATGCGCGCACCTGTAGGCCGGTGATCCGATAGTCGTCCTGCTGATAAAGCTTGGTGGCACCGGTGCCATATCGAATTTCGATGCCAAGGTCAGTGCAGCGCTTCATCAAAAACTCTACCAGGCCAGCGCCGCCGCCGACTGCCTCAACGTTCACGCCGCCGTAGAAATGCTGCTTGCCGTCCACCAGGAAGGATTGACGGCCATACATTGGAATGAAGCGCACGCCATTCTCACGCAGCCAAGCCATTGCAGGGCGGGACCCGTCAATCAGCGTCCAAGCTAGGTCTTCATTGGACTGGCCGCGTGTCACCTTCATTAGCGTTTCATAGAAGAATTGCCGGTCATGGGTCGGCAGGACCATTTTGTCCGCCTCGTCATCAGACATATCGACCAACACATCCTCACGGACATCATCCAAGCCGTTGTGCATGAAACGGAAGCCGCCAGCGGTGAAATAAGAATTACCGCCCTTCTCGTCCTCAGGCGCTTTTTCCAGCACCAGTACCCGTGCACCATTCTCATGTGCTGAAATTGCGGCGCAGAGCGCTGCATTGCCCGCACCAACTACAACAACGTCATAGGCCGCTTCGCCCATCGTCATACTCCAAATCTTGAGATTACTTGTTCAGGTGAAAGGCTAGCCCGACCGCAAGCAGGCACACAAGCGCGGATACGGCCAATAACCGTCATTCAAACATGGTTCACGCGCTATTAACCGAGTGGGGTTCAGGGTGTAGGTGAATTCTGTAATTTCACGGAAAGCTTTATTAATGTTGCAAACAACCGCTAATGCTCAGCCTAGTGCTACCGCCCAGCCGCAAGCCGCTACCCCAGGCATCTCCACAATTCCCTATTTCGGGGGCGCTGCAAAATATGTAACGCCGAATAAGCTCACCGAATGGCGCGTACAGACGTTTCATTCGAAGGAACGGGATACGCTCGCATGGATCGAGACATTTGCGGCAGATGATATGCTGGTCGATATCGGTGCTAATGTCGGCATGTATTCGATCTGGGCAGCTGCCACGCGCAGTATTCGCGTGATCTCCTTTGAGCCCGAATCACAGAATTACGCGCTGTTGAATCAGAATATCTTCATCAACGGCCTGTCTGAACAGATTTCAGCCTATTGCATGGCCATTGCGGAGAAAACGGGCTTCGACAAATTCTACCTTGGTCGTTTTGAAGCTGGCGGCTCTTGTCATGCGTTCGGCGAAGCCGTTGATCCAAACCTTGCGCCAATGAAAGTCCAGTTCAGCCAGGGCTGTTTCGCAGCATCACTGGACGAATTGATTGAGGTAGGCGTCAGCCCCCACCCACACATATCAAGATTGATGTGGACGGCCTGGAGCATGCCGTTGTCGCCGGAATGGTGGGCACGCTGCATCATCCAGCGCTTAAATCCGTGTTGGTGGAAATCAATGGAAATTTGGCGGAACACCAAGCAATTTTGACACATATGGCCGAAATCGGTTTCCACGTAGACGACCGTCAGCGCGCAGCATCATTGCAGACAGAGGGCTTCTTCAAAGGTGCCGGCAATGTGAGTTTTTGGCGTGATGCAGAGGATGCAGAGCGTCTGGGCGCAATTCTGGCTGGCGAGGAACCTGCTGCCCCCGTGCAAATCCGCTCTGCTGGCCCAAAGGTTGCTGGTCTTTCAGCCGCTGAAGCATTCGAAGCCTTAAGCGCGAATATTGCCGAAGCACCGGTAGCACTGGACCCAACGCCGCATTGGTATGCCAATGAAGTCTTTCCGGCAGACTTCTACGCTGAACTCATGGCGCGCATGCCGGAACCATCCAAGTTCACATCGATCACCGACATGGGCTGGGTGCAAGGCGATGCTGGTACTGAGAGCGAACGCGGTGTCCTGGAATTCTCAACAGGACCACTTGGTCGCCTGGATCCAGAACTCGCTGCGTTCTGGCATGATGTTGGCCAGCAATTCCGCAGTGAGCAATTCGCCCTCACCATGTTGCGGAAATTCCTACCGCAGATCGCCGAACGCTTTGGCGACGATGTTGGGACAATGCGGTTCTCAGCCACGCCAATGCTTCTATCTGATAATGGCAGATATGCGCTTGGGCCACATACAGACCGCGTGGAACGTGTTCTGGCCGCCCTGTTCTACATGCCGCACTCAGCATCGAACCCAGAGCTTGGTACATCGCTCTACCTACCAAAAGACCCGAACTTTACTTGCCCGGGCGATCCCCACCATAGCTTTGACAAGTTCCAGCGCGTAGCAACAATGCCCTATGCGCCGAACACTGCATTCTGCTTCTTCAAGACAGACACATCCTTCCATGGCGTTGGACCCGTTCCAGGCAATGGCCAGCAACGACGTTTGTTCAGCTACATCCTTGAAACGGCGAAGTGAGCGCTAGTCGCCAGAGGGATATAATTCGGCCAGAAGCTCAGACGTGTGTTCGCCCAGATCAGGCGGCGGCATACGCACGCCACAAGGTGCTGCAGCAAACTTGATAGGGAATCCAAGCACCTCCATATCGCCGTGTTTTGGGTGTGTGACGGTCATCTGCATGTTCTGGCTTTGCACCTGGGGATCATTGAAGACACGAGCGACATCATAGATATGGCTGCACGGGATACCCGCGGCATTCAAATGCTCTACCCAGGAATTCGCGTCAGCCGTCGCCAAGCGTTCAAGCACGGCAGCGTTCAAACGTTCCCGGTTCTCCACCCGCAAATGATTGGAGGCAAAATCTGGATCGTCCTTGAGCGACGATAAATCCAGCGCATCCATAAGTCGGCCAAAGAATACATCGTCATTGGGCGCTACCGCTATTGGCCGGTCTGCAGTCTCAAACAAGCCATATGGCGCGGCGATGGGATGATCATTGCCAGACCTCGGAGTAATCCTACCCGTCGCGAAGTAGTTGGAGGCCAGATAGGCCAAGAGGCTGATCATTGAATTTGTCAGACTGACATCAACATGCTCAGGGCCACCAAATCGCTCACGACGGAGCAATGCTGCGGTGATGCCAAGTGCCCCATAGATGCCCGTCACCAAGTCGCTGATCGGCAACCCACTGCGCAGCGGAGGGTCATCTTCCTGCCCATTGGAACTCATAAAACCACTTACGGCTTGGGCAATGAAATCAAACGCTGGGCGGTCACGATAAGGCCCATCAGGGCCAAATCCGCTAACGCTGCACGTGATGAGGCCCGGCTTTAATTCCTGCAGTCGCTCTGGCCCAAAGCCAAGCCTTTCCAAAACGCCGGGCCTAAAGTTCTCAACCAACGCGTCGGCAGAGGCTATCAATGCCTCAAGCGCCGTTTTGCCTTCAGCTGTTTTCAAATCCAGCACAATGGAGCGCTTATTGCGGTTGAAATTGGCGAAGTACCAACTGAAGCCATTTTTCCCATCGCCTTGCCGGCGCACCGTGTCCCCGACAGGCGCTTCAACCTTGATCACATCTGCCCCCAGATCTCCCAAAATCTGTGTGCAGAATGGGCCGGAAAGTACGCGGGTCAGATCGACAACACGATATCCGGATAGCGGCTGCGTAGAATTCTGGTCTGACATACTAGCCTTCAACGTTTGTACGGAACGTCCAGAAGCGCTACACAAATGCCACGCATTGAGCAATGAGGACACGCGCTATGGATAGCATTGAGATCGTTGAAGTCGGCCCACGGGATGGCTTACAGAACATCGCAACGACCGTGCCGACGGACATCAAAATCCAACTCATTCATGCCTTAGCCGACTCAGGCTGTAAGCGCATGGAAATCGGGTCTTTCGTCAGTCCAAAAGCTATCCCGCAAATGGCAGATATGGACGAAGTCGTCCGTGGCCTCCGCCCTATGCCGGGTGTGATGGGCATGGCGTTAGTGCCAAACTCAAAGGGAGCGAGACGGGCAATTGATGCAGGCGTGATGGACCTGGAAATGGTGATCTCCATGTCCACGTCCCACAATGAAAGTAACGTGGGCAGGCCAACCGAAGAGTCCATTACGGACCTGGAATATCTACTGCAAGACGTTGACCCTGATAACAAATTATTCCTGCGCATTGGCTTGGCGACCTCATTCCACTGCCCGTTCGAAGGGCTGACGGATGATGCTGTTGTGCTGCGGAAGATTGAACGCATGCTGAAATTCCGTCCAAACCTGGAATTCGCCCTCAGCGATACAACGGGTCTTGCCTCACCTGACCGGGTGAAATCATTAGCGACGCAAGCGTTGGCGCAGTTTGGCGACGATGCGAACTTCATCTTCCACGGACACGACACAGCAGGCTTTGGCCTAGCCAATGTCCTGGCTTGCATAGACTCAGGCATTCGGAGCTTTGATGCTTCTGTAGCAGGCCTGGGTGGCTGTCCATTTGCGCCCGGGGCCACAGGGAATATCGCCAGCGAGGACCTCGTTTATCTCATGCATCGCATGGGAATTCAGACAGGTATTGATCTGGAAAAGCTGCTGAATGCAGGCGATATCATTGAATCCGTGCCGGGTGTTTCAGGCACAGGCCATGTCCGAAAGCTGCCGCGTGAACGCGCATTAGAATATAGGGCAGCAGCCTAGCTTTGTTTTCGGCGCATCTGCAGCCTGAGCAAATACATAACCGGAATGAGCGGTGCCAGCGCGATCATCGTCAGCGACACGAAACCATCCTGGAACCCAAGCATTTGCGCTTGTGCAGAGACAACACGGTCTAGGTAAATCATCGCCATGCCTTGCTGTGCCGCCTCTGGCAATCCGGCGACGGAGAGCTGGTTGGCGACCCTGCCCAGCATCTCCATCATGGCGCTATTCGATGTTGTTTGCGTGGCGCCCAGATTAACTGCGTGAAACTCTGTTCGTTTTTCCAACAGGATTACGAAGACGCTAATACCAGTTGATCCACCAAGCATCAGCGAAAGGTTGGCAACCCCTGCCCCACGCCGCATCTGCGCAGGGGAGAGGGCACCGATCGCCGTGGTGTTCAGCGCTGGCGAAACAAAAGCTGATCCAACCCGGCCAATAAGCAATGCGAAGGCGATATAAGCAAAGACCGTGTTCGTATCAGCGCCCGCCAGCATGAACATGCTGATGGCAATGATTGAGAGCCCGAAAATCATCACATATGGTGCTGGCATCTTATCGGACACCCGGCCGGTCAGCGGCAATACAGCGGCAGCAAAAAGACTACCTGGCAGCAACATTGATCCGGCAACGGACGGCGAAAAGCCTTGGACGATCTGTCCGAAAATTGGGAACGCATAAACACTGGAAAAATTCCCAAACCCGAACAAAAAAGACATCACGAGTGCTGCGACGAAGGCAGCATTTCTGAACAAACTTAGATCCAACAATGATGCCCCAGGGCGTTTTTGAGACATCACGAATGCAATACCGCTCAAGACAGCAACGAGCGCCAATAGCATTATGTTATCGGATGTCCACCCCCACTTCTGGCCATTGCCCAGCATCGTAAACCAACAGAAGACCGTCGCATTGATTAACCCAAAGCCCAGTAGATCAAACTTGCCCGTCGGCATGCGTTGCTCTTCTGGCGGCAGAAACAATGCGCCCAGCAAAATCGCAAGCATGCAGGCCGGGATCGGCGCAAGGAAGATCGCGCGCCAACTCACAGCATCAATAGCCATGCCCCCAATCGATGGGCCCAGCCCAAGCGCAACCGTGACCCCCATGCTAAACATGCCCATGGCAAGGCCACGCTTCTCCATGGGAAACACTTGGAATAACACCAACATAACAAGCGGCTGCAAAATGCCCGCCGCAAAGCCTTGCATAACGCGGCCGAGAATCAGGACTTCCAGCGTCGGTGCTGAATAGCAAACTAAGCTGGCACCCGCGAAGCCCAGCATCACGAACATGAAGGTCTTCCGTTGCCCAAGCTTGCCAATCACCCAGGAACTCGCAAGCAGCCCGGTGGTGTTCATTGCCAGGAACGTTGAGGACAAGAACTGTGCTTGCCCTTGCCCCACACCAAAGGCACCCATCACATCCGGCACTGCAACATTCACCATGGTACCGGTGAAAATGGACGTGAAGAATGCCGACAACACCGCCAGCGTAGCAAGCCATCGCGCGGCGGGGCTGAAGGCTTCAGCGGCAGCAGGTTGAGCGGTAGCGGCCACTATTTGGCACCAATAGACGGCGCCAGTAGGCGCACGCCGCTAGCGGATGCCACGGGATTTAGCGATGTCATCATAAGCGGCATTGATACGTGCCAGCTTCTGATTAGCAACCGCGATCACCTCTTCCGGCAAACCCTCGGCCATTAGCTTGTCCGGATGATTATCGCGCGCAAGTTGGCGATAGCGCGCTTTGATTTCCGCGTTCTCAGCGTCGTGATGCAGCCCCAATACTGCAAATGGATCACCCCCGTCTGCCGCCATATGAACAGCCCGAATCCGCGCGAAATCCGAAGGACTAAGGCCAAGAATCTCCGCGACGTCTTCTAGGAACTTAAGCTCACTCGGGTGAACTTCACCGTCCGCAATCGCAATCTCAAAAAGGCAGTCGATGACTTCTTCTTTGACCTCATGCGCGCCTTCCAGCACACGGGTGAGTTGGCGGGCATAAGCTTCAAACCCGGCTGTATCCTGCTTAGCTCGGTTGAACAGCGCAGCCACATCTTTCTCGTCTTCGGGTGCGGTGCGGAAGACGCGCTTAAAGGCGGCAATTTCATCTGGCGTAACGCGACCATCGGCTTTCGCCATCTTCGCACCAAGGGCGATCACGCCGATAGTAAACGTGCCTCGCTTGGTCGCATCTTCCCCAAGTGGCGAAGGCTCACCGCCTGCAGCATCGCTTTCGCCGAAGCGCTGAACGGCATAGCCACCAGCTGCGCCGACAAGCGCGCCAATAGGGCCACCAACCGCGAACCCTGCCGCACCGCCTAATATTGCGCCAAGAATGCTCATGGGCTTATCCGCGCTCATCCGAGAGCGCTTCGCCCTCAAGATCAGCGATGAGTTTCAGGATGGCATCGCCTGCCCCGTTTAGATCAGACGCATCGAAACTCCGCACAACTAGTGTCGTCCCATGGCCGCCAGGCGTGTTGTAAAATGGATAGCTGCCAACGTCAGAGTCTGGATAGTCATTCTGGATTGATAGCAATCCCGCTGCGATCTCCCCTTCAGCCAGATGGGTCCCGATAGACCGAGAGCGCATGATGCGGCCTCGGCGCAGCAGTGGCGCGGCAGCGCGGAACATGGACTGCGCCACCTGCGGCACGCCCGCCATAACGAACACATTCTCCATGACGAATCCTGGGGCCACGCCCAGATCGTTCTCGATCACATCAGCGCCTTCTGGCGTCAGCGCCATGCGCTTACGCATTTCAGTGAATTCCCGGCCAGATTTTTTGTAATTGGCTTCGAGCATGGCATAGGTCGTCGGGTGATAGGCGGCGTCCTTACCGAACGCAGCCGCTACTGATTCTGCCGTAATGTCATCGTGGGTCGGGCCAATGCCGCCGGTGGTGAACACGTAATCGAACTTGGTACGCAGCGCGTTGACCGAAGCGACGATCTCAGCCTCAATGTCCGGCACTACACGCACTTCACGCAGTTGAATGCCAATTTCATTCAATCCGGTCGCTACAAAATTTATATTTGCGTCCTGGGTGCGTCCAGACAGGATTTCATTGCCAATCACAAGCATAGCGGCTGTGACTGTACCTGTTTCGGCGTCTTGATCGGCCATGGCGGCGGTCTTTCTGAGCGGTGCTGAGTTGGCAATGATATTACGCGCGCTTATCCAAAGGTCCAAGTGCGATTCCGATCCTTAATCAGGCGTGATGTCCCATGCAGTTCGAAAAGCCGCTAATGCCAGCGAAATTGATCAAGCGTTACAAGCGATTCCTGGCGGATATTCGCTTCGAAGACGCCCGGGAAGATGCTAATCCGATCACCATTCATTGCCCCAACCCTGGCGCCATGCTGGGATTAGCAGAACCCGGTATGCGCGTCTGGCTTCGCCATGCGAAGAATCCGAAGGCGAAATTGCCCTATGCCTGGGAGCTAACAGAGTTAGATAATTGTCTGGTTGGCATTGATACTGGTCGCCCCAATCCAATCGCCGAGGCCGCCATACCGGAAGGCCTTATCCCAGAGCTGGCTGGCTATGAGACTATTCGCCGAGAAGTGAAATACGGCGAGAACTCCCGCATAGATCTGCTCCTAACAGATCCTGGGAAACCGGACTGTTATGTTGAGATCAAAAACGTCCATCTGGAACGCGAAGGTCGGGCTGAATTTCCAGATTCTAAAACAGCGCGCGGTGCCAAGCACTTGGTAGAGCTTGCAAATATGGTCAAATCTGGCCATCGCGCGGTCATGCTCTACATCGTGCAACGTGGAGATTGCAGCACTTTCCGCCTAGCTGAAGATATAGACCCGGCCTATGCCGCCGCATACCGAGCCGCACGGACTGCAGGTGTCGAAACTTTATGCTATCAATGCGCGATTACTAAGGCTGGGATCACGCTTGACCGCGCGCTGCCTATTTCGATTGACTGATCTGGACATGGAATTTCGCTGATGAACCAAAGCGCGCTGCAACAACGCCGGGTAAACCGGGATGGAATCACGATCCACACGGAAGCAGACTTCGTCGGTATGCGACGAGCGGGCAAATTGTGCGCGGAAACTTTGGATTTCATCACGCCGCATGTTCAGCCCGGCGTGACGACCGAAGAACTCGACCGCCTCGCTCATGAATTCATGACGGCGCGAGGTGCGGTGCCGGCACCTTTAAATTACCGTGGTTTTCCGAAGTCCATCTGCACGTCTATCAATCATGTGGTCTGCCATGGCATCCCAGGCCCCAAGCGTTTACGGGATGGCGATATCCTAAACATCGACGTGACAGTCATTCTAAACGGATGGCATGGCGATAGCTCACGGATGTATGTCGCTGGCAAGCCTTCTGTGAAAGCGCAACGGCTAATGGACGTCACGTATGAGTCGCTCATGCGCGGTATCGCTATGGTCAAACCTGGTGCAACTTTAGGCGATATTGGCTGGGCCATCCAATCCTATGTTGAAGATCAGCGCTTTACTGTCGTGAGGGATTTCTGTGGCCATGGCCTTGGGCAGACATTCCACATGCCGCCAAGCGTGCTCCATTATGGCCGAAAGGGTGAAGGCACAGTGCTGGAAGCAGGCATGTTTTTCACCATTGAGCCGATGGTGAATGCTGGCAGGCCTGATAGTAAAATCCTCGCGGACGGGTGGACTGCCGTCACCCGCGACCGGTCGCTTTCCGCCCAATATGAGCACTCGCTGGCAGTCACTGATGACGGCTGCGAGCTATTCACGCTCTCCCCTGCCGGTCACACAAAGACGCCCTACAGCTGAGCTTTACGATGTCAGAAGAAACTGTTCCTGACCGTAAATCAGCGCTTGCAGGGCATCGACAACGCTTGCGCAAGCGCTTTATGGACGGCGGGTCAGACGCTGTCGCAGATTACGAGCTACCAGAACTGATCCTGTTCCTGGCAATCCCGCGCGCAGATATCAAGCCCATCGCCAAGGCGTTAATTGACCGCTTTGGCAGCTTTGCTCAAGCGGTAAGCGCATCCCGGCCAGAGCTAAAGCAGATCAAAGGTATGGGCGAGGCTGGCGTCGTCGCGCTGAAGACGGTTGCCGCGGGAGCAGAACGCCTCACGCGGGAAATAGCCCATGCACAGCCCATTCTATCATCGTTCCAGGCGGTGGTTGATTATTGCCGTGTCGCCATGGCACGCCAGCCTGTCGAGCAATTCCGCGTGCTGTTCCTGGACAAACAGAACTACCTGATCCGGGATGAAGTGCAGGGCGAAGGAACGATCGATCAAACTCCAACATATCCCCGCGAGGTGATTCGCCGGGCACTGGAACTAGGTGCCACCGCAGTGATCCTGGCCCATAATCATCCATCTGGTGACCCGAAGCCTTCCAACGCCGATGTTACGCTGACGAAAGCAATCGCCAAGGCTGGGGACGCTATTGGTGTTGAGGTGCTGGACCACATCGTCGTTGGCAGGAAAGGCCATGTCAGCCTGAAAGCCGGACGTTATTTCAAGCGTCTGAGAAGCTTTCGCCACCATAGTGAA
>Ga0315321_10002170_pt1 | contig 15247 bp, 13 predicted proteins | sample M180m21515metaG_FD_203464 | JGI IMG/M metagenome (GOLD analysis project Ga0315321, IMG submission 203464) | Ammonia-oxidizing marine archaeal communities from Monterey Bay, California, United States - M1 80m 21515 | ecosystem: Environmental > Aquatic > Marine > Intertidal zone | place: USA... | reverse complement strand
AAAAAATTAAAGATTTCAGCGGCTACAGCCCAACTTCCTAGAAAAGCAATGAGAATTGCAACGAGCGACCAAAGCAGCCGACGGCGCAGCTCAATGAGATGCTCTAAGAGCGGTGCCTTATCTTCACTTTCAGCCCCGCTCATGATTGAGCGTCCTTTGGCTTCTTCTCAGCAGCCACCTCAACCTCTTCAGCATCCGCCGCATCGAACGCTTCCTCATCAAGGTCATTTACCGGGGGCTCAGCCGTCGGCTCGCCTTCACTCGCTTTCGCTTCATCACCATCAATTGGCGTTTGCGTTTTCTCAAGCTTGCCAGCTTTGACTGCCTCTAACCACTCATCATCGGACTTATCATCTAAGTCGCCGATCATGTTGTTGGTGATGTTTTTGACTTCAGTTTCGCGGGCAATGTCATCAAGCCCGTCCCGGAAATCTTGGGCGAGGCTGCGGGCGCGCGAAATAATTTGACCAAGCGAACGCAATGCAGCCGGTAGTTCGCGCGGCCCAATAACGACCAGCGCGATCACGCCAATAACGAAAAATTCGCTCCAACCGATATCCAGCATGGAGGGCTTGCGCCTAAATCAAGGGAAATATGTGTGTGAAAGTCAGACTCAGCTATTCGCCGCTTTGTCTTTTTCTTTCGGCTTATCAGAGACCCGTGTCAGGTCTTCTTCGTCATCGGAGGTGTTGAGTTCCTCCTTCATGCCCTGCTTGAAGCTTTTGATGCCCTTGGCCATATCACCCATCAGTCGCGGCAAACGGCCCGCGCCAAAAAGGAGAATGACAACGACGACTACGATGGCGATTTGCCAAATCCCAATTCCGCCCATAACTAAGCCCCTTCAACTGTGCGCGACGCAGATGTCGCTCTATTACAAAATATCCTAGCGCAGTCATCCGGAGAACGCGAGATTTCCCAACGCATTAGCTCCGTCGCGCTTCCCCATATCCGCAATTACTGGTGCTGCATCTCGGTCACCGGCAAAAACATGGACATGTTCAGGATCAAGGGCGACCTCTACTGCCTCCCCTTCACCCGGCCAATTCTTGTCTGATATCCTAGCGAATACAGCCTCACCAGTTTCTAAACGAACTTCGATGAGCGCAGTACGGCCAAGCCAGCGCGCGAAGCTGACATTGCCTGCAAACGAAGCACCAGTTTCCAACGCAGCTTCGCCAACGAGAATATGTTCAGGCCGCGCCATGACGAGCGCTTGCGCGCCATCGGCCATACCTGGTGCTTCAACGAGGCCCATGGGTGTGCGAATCAAATTAGCGCGCACAGTGCCTGCAAACTCGTTCACTTCGCTGAAGAAGCGCGCGACATAGGGCGAAGCTGGATGGTCATAAAGCGCTTTTGGCGTGTCGCACTGCTCAATCCGACCATCACGCATGACGGCGATCCGCTCCGCCATAAACAAGGCTTCTTCAGGATCATGGGTAACCATCAGGGCGGCAGCACCGGCAGCCTTCAGCAGATGAATTGCGTCACTGCGGACACTCCGCCGGAGTTCTGCATCGAGCCCGGAAAACGGTTCATCTAGTAAAACAACGTTGGGGCGGGGTGCCAGCGCGCGCGCTAGTGCTACACGTTGTTGTTGCCCACCGGACATCGTCGTCGGGTATCGATCTGCGAATTCTGCCAAGCCAACATCCGCTAGCGCTTCAAGCGCCTGTTCGCGACGCTGGTTGCTATCTAAGCGACCAAGACCAAATGCAACGTTCTCTGCGACAGTCAGATGTGGAAATAGTGCATAGTCTTGGAACATCATGCCGATATTCCGGTTCTCCGCCGGGACATGCAGCCCGGATGCTGCCGCCATCATGCCACCAATTCGAAGCGCACCCTCCTGCAGGCGTTCAAGTCCGGCGATCAGGCGGAGTGTTGTTGTCTTACCGCAGCCTGATGGCCCAACAAGCGCTACGATTTCACCTGGGTGCAGGCAAAGCGATACGTCTTGGAGCGTGGCACCCTGGCCGCCATATTCATGACGCAGGCCATCAACGACCAAAGCCGCCGCATCCTGGCGCTCACACGCCGCACAGGATTGCGCCAGCAAGTCGTCAGGCAACGCGATCGCTGGAGTGCTTTCGCCAGCGCGCGCGCCAAATGTCAGGCCAAAACGTTTCATGCATTAAAGCTAATGACAATCATTCGCAATTTCAATAGCTAGCCCGATTGCGGCTATTCCGATACGCGAAGCTCGATACCAGGGAACCCATCAATCTGGTACGTCGCATGATCTCCGGCCGCGGCAAAACGCGTTTGAAGCGTAGAACCTGTAATAACGATATCACCCGTCTTCAAGCTAAGCCCTCTACCAACCAGATTGTTGGCAACGAAAGCCAGCGCTGCGAACGGATCCCCCATTGCGTCACCCGTCACAGCAGTTTCAATCTTTCCGTTGTAGTCCAGCGTCACAGGCTGGGTGACCCAATCAATCGACTGCCAGTTAGGAATAGCGTCGCCCAGGATGACGCCAGCGTTCCAAGTGTTATCCGCGATTAGGGAATGCGCATCGAAGCCCTCATAGTCAGCATTCCTATCGTCAATCAGCTCGAATGCAGGCATGACCGCCCCGACATGCGCACGGATGCTCGCGGCATCATACGGCACGCGGCCCATGCCAGCTTCAGAACCCATGCGCACGGCAAGCTCGAATTCCAAGCCCAACCGCCCGTAATCGCTCAACGACGCTTGCATCGGGCTATCGTGCATCGCGCTATCTAACATGCCGCCAACACACGGCTGGTCAATCCCGCAGAGCGCCTGCATGGCTTTGGAAGTGATCGCGATTTTCCAACCACCAACCTTTCCGTCACCGGCCTCGTCCCATAGCTTGAGCAATGCAGATTGGGCGCTATAGGCGTCCGCAAGAGTCTCTGGCCGGGCCATACCTGATAGCCAATTGAAGTCCTCATTGGCGCGACGGGCGTCAAATAGCGCTTGGGCGGTGTCCGCGATAGCCATCTAGTCAGTCTCCTGGCTTGAATATCCGTAGTGTTTGCGCGCGCCATCCGGCGTCACATATCCATCTGCTAAGTCTGCCTTGATCTTGGCTGGGTCACGCTCTGCGGCATCGCCATATCCACCCGCCCCTGAAAGCTGGAAGCTCACGATATCGCCCCTCTTCAAACTGACGACCGCCTTGGAGCCAAGCTCCTGGGCATCTCCATCTGGATTAAGAATAGTTTGGGCAAGCGCACCGGGTTTGCCGCCGAATATGCCAAACGGTGGGTTCACATGCCGGTCACCAAGCCCGGTCATGACTGCATTTTCAGCCAACAGCTCAACGTCTTTGCGGAGGCCTGTGCCACCTCGATATTTGCCTGCACCACCACTATCCGCCATTAATTCGAGCCGATGAATGCGCACTGGCGTGTTGGTTTCATGCACTTCCACCGGGATGTTACGGCAGTTCATGACGGGAGCGAGACCTTCAGCACCATCTTTGTCCGCGCGACCGCCATAGCCCCCAAACCCCAAGTCATACATGACGAAGGGCTTGCCCGTTTCCGGGTCCGTTCCGCCAATGTTGGGGTTACTCCAATGGCTGAAAGCCCCCATGCCCCGATGCGGCAAGGCTTGCGAGAGGGCACCATTGATTGCGTCAAATATCCGAATTTGCACCGCCGCTCGGCCACCGCTTGAGGCCGGGAACTTCGGGTTAAAGAAGCTGCCTTCCCGCGCTACCGTCCGTATTGGGCGCATACCGCCATGATTTTGTGGCAGCAGGGCGTCACAGAACACCTTCACGGCAAACATTGTGTATGCGCGTGTGTAGTTGATGTAGGAATTCAGCGCTGCGGGGACCTGATCGCTGGAACGAGAAAAATCCACCTCGACCTCATCGCCTGCGACTGTCACATCAACGGCGACGATAATTGGTGGCGTATCCGGCCCGTAATCATCCAGTTGGTCTTCGAACGAGTATCGCCCATCGGGAATGTCGCCGATTAGTTCACGCATCCGTTGCTCGGACCGGTCCAGGATCGCCTCATGCGCAGCCTCAACAATGTCTACGCCCTGTTCATCAAACAATGCGGAGAGCCGCTGCGCCCCTGCCCGCGTGGCGTTTGCCTGAGCGCGAAGGTCGCCTTCAACTTTTTCGGGCACGCGAACATTGCCAAGGATCATCCTGAGCAAATCTTGGTCGAACGCACCACCGCGGATGAGCTTCACTGGCAAGATGCGCAGCCCTTCCTGGAAAGCTTCCGTCACGCCGTGCACACGTTGGGACCCAGGTGCCGCACCTCCAACATCAATATGATGCGCCGTCGTAACGACATAGCCGACGATCCAGTCTTCCAGGAAAGACGGGCTGACCAGGAAGCAATCCGGGAAATGGCCGGAGCCAAGAAAGCTGTCGTTCAGGAGAATGCCGTCGCCCGGTTGCAGCGTGTCGGCTGGGAAGTATTCCAGCACCGTTTTCACGACATAGGGCATGGACCCCAGATGCCCTGGCGTAAAATTGCCCTGTGCGACTAAGCGGGCCTCAGCATCAAATACGCCTGTTGAAAAATCCTCGCCCTCGCGCACGGCTTCTGAGAAAGCCGTACAGCGGAGCGTTGAGCCCATTTCCTCGGCGATTGATAACAGGCCATTCCAAACGACTGTCAGCGTGATTGGGTCGATGGTCATGCTGCATTGCTCCCATATGCATCCATCTGGCCAATGTCGATCAGAATATGGCCGCATTCAGTAACAGTCGCCAACATGCCTCCCGGCACAACCAGCGTCGATTCCGCATCCTCAATGATCGCTGGACCCTTGATTACAGCGCCAGCCGGTAGCTGCTGACGATCATGGATTGGTGTATCGACGAAGCCGCCAGCTTCAGGCTGCCATGTTGGGCGAATGCGGGACTTTGGCGTAACGCCTTCTGGCGCTTTCCAGCCTAAATCAAGCGCACCAGCGGGCTGCGGCAAGGTTGCGACGAGGTGCCAGTCAACGGCTTCAATCGCTGCCGCCTCATCGTGATAACCGTAAGCCTGTTCATATGCCGCATGAAATGCTGCTGCCGATGCAGCTGGGAACGCGGCGTCAATCGGGCCGTCCGGTAAATTCGCGCGGATTTCGTAGCCTTGCCCGCGATATCGAAGGTAGCCATAGCGCATCCATGTCGGCGAACCACCAGCGCCTAGCCGTGCTAGATCAGCATCTGCTCGCTTCCGTAGTTCCTCATAGATGGCAGTTATTTCTGCCTCTGCCCCATCCTCCAACGCCATCACCCGCGTGATGGATGATTCGATCTTTGGCGCAGCCTGCAGCAAGCCAATCGCACTACCGACGCCTGCCCCAAATGGCGCCAGCACACGAGGCGCGCCGATGGACTTGGCAATCCGGGCGGCGTGTAGCGGCCCTGCCCCACCAAACGCCACAATAGCGTATCGGCGCGGATCACGCCCCCGTTCGACCGATACGATCCGCATCGCCCGCTCCATATTGCCATTGGCTACGGTGTGGATACCCCATGCGGCTTCCTCCACCGACAAACCCAGTGGTTCTGCCACGGCGCGTCGGATGCCATCCAGCGCAGCCTCGCGGTCCAATTGCATGGCCCCAGCATTGAAGAAATCCGGGTTGATATAGCCAAGCGCTAAGTTTGCGTCCGTCACTGTCGCTTCAGTACCGCCCCGCCCGTAGCAGATTGGTCCAGGGTCTGCGCCCGCACTTTCCGGGCCAACGTGAATAACGCCTAAGTCCACGCGCGCTATTGAACCGCCGCCTGCGCCAATCTCTAACAATTCCACTGCTGGCACATTGATCGGCAAGCCAGAGCCTGGGCGGTAACGCACGGGATCAACCTCAAATGTCGGCGTTACAGCAGGTTCGCCATTATCAACTGCGCCAAGCTTGGCCGTAGTACCGCCCATATCGAAGGTGATGACATGGTCCGCACCTTCCTCCGCGCCGACCATAGCAGCCAGCAGAACGCCAGCCGCAGGGCCGGATTCAACAATCCGCACCGGTTGCTCACGGGCGATTTCAGGCGACACCAATCCGCCGGCTGACTGCATGATGAACATGGACTTCTGAAAACCATGGTCTTTCAAAGCGCCCTCAAGCCGCTCCACATATTTATCGACGATGGGGCGGACATAAGCGTTGGCCACAGCTGTCGATGTCCGCTCATATTCCCGGAATTTCGGTGAAATACTGGCGGCTAAGGTCACTGGAATATTGGGCAGGCGTTTGGCTAAAGCCCGCCCCACAGCTTGCTCATGGGCTGGGTTCGCATAGGCGTGCAGGAGGGCCACAGCAACGGATTCATATCCGCCTGCCTCAACCGCCGCCACGGCAGCATCAACAGAAGCATCGTCCAAAGGTTGGATCACATGCCCATGATGATCCAACCGCTCCTGCACCTCAAAGATTGCGCGGCGCGGTGCCAAGGGGGCCGGTTTGTCCATATAAAGATCGTAGGTTTCATAGCGTTTTTGCCGCCCGATGATCAGCACATCACGGAAGCCTTCCGTCGTGATCAGCGCTGTCGGGCGGCCTTTCCGCTCAATAATGGCGTTTGTGGCGACAGTGGTCGCGTGCAGCACCGCGTCCAGGTCGGCCCCCTGAATGCCTGCTGCATCTAGCAATATCGCGAAGCCTTCGATTACTGCGCGGGCTGGATCATCCGGCGTTGAAGGCAGCTTCAAAAAGCGCGGCGGGGCGTCTTTTGCGGCAAGCACGAAGTCCGTGAATGTGCCGCCAATATCGAAAGCCATTCTGTACATAACTGGAATGGTGGACCGGGCGCGCGAAGGCTGCAAGCATGTTCAGGCAATCCCACAATCAAACGCGCAGGAGAATAAACGATGGCTGGAAACGAAGAAGCAATGCAGCGCGGCCGCGAAACCCGCATGAAGCTGATGGGCGAGGAAATGGCTGGCGATATGGCCGCCAAAGTCTATGACGACCCAATGATGCGGAAATTCGGTGATTACGCGATCGAAGCCGTATTCGATGGCCTATGGAATCGTCCAGGCCTGGACCATAAAACGCGCGCGCTGATCTGCTGTATTTCAGACACCGCCACGGGTCGTTGGCCTGAGCTCGCGATCCATCTACAAATGGCACGGCGGCTTGGATGGACAGAAGACGAGCTTTCAGAAGCCATCCTGCATCTCGCAGGTTATGTCGGTCTGCCGCTGGTGCGCGAAGGCATGATTACGGCGCGGGAGACGTTCGAGAAAATGCGCGAGGCTGAAGGCTGAGTCATCTCTACAGCCCCAATACTGCCTTCGCATAGATATTGTGCTGAATCTCGTTCGAGCCTGAGTAAATCGAGACTTTGCGCATGTGCATATAGCGCGGCGTGACCCCGTTGGCGTATTCCGCGCCAACGGGCGCGCGGTTGCCCCAACCGTTTTCCAGCGCCTCTAGGTCATAAGGCATAGCGTCTTGCCCCAGCGCTTCCATGCGGAGTTCGGTCAGGCGTTGATGCACTTCCGTGCCTCGTATCTTGATAACGTTCGCCTCCGCGCCCAACGCCTTATCAGCGGAGACTTTGGCAAGCGTTTTCAACATTACGGCTTCAAGCGCACGGAGTTCTGTCTCCAGATTGGCAATGCGCCGGCCGAAGTCTGGATCATCGGCCAGTGGCCGGCCATCCGACCTCTGATCCGTCGCCGCCAGCGCCTTCACCTGCGCCAACAGCAGTTTGTGTTGCCCTAGCGCTCCACCGCCCATGCGTTCGTGTGCAAGCAAATGCTTAGCAATCGTCCACCCCTCGCCCGGATTGCCGACGATATTGGCGGCGGGAATACGGACGTCGTCATAGATTACTTCATTGGTTTCATGCAGGCCGTCTATCAGATGTATAGGTCGTATCGTAATGCCGGGCGTATCCAGCGGGATCAGAAAGAAGGATATGCCAAGCTGTTTCTTTGGCTCATCCGATGTCCGGGCCAGCAGAAATACCCAATTGGCCATATGCGCCTGGGTGGTCCAGAGCTTCCGGCCATTGATGACCCATTCGTCGCCATCCAACTTAGCCCGCGTCGTCAGACTTGCCAGATCAGAACCAGCACCAGGTTCAGAATAGCCCTGCGCCCAGACGTGCTCACCAGAGAGCATACGCGGCAGATGGAATGCCTTCTGCGCCTCAGTACCGAACGCCATGATAACCGGCCCGCACATACCCAAGCCGAACTGGATTATACGCGGCGCAGCGGCGAGGCCATGTTCCTCATCAAAGATATATTTCTCGGTGACAGACCATCCAGGACCACCATATTCTTGCGGCCAGTTGGGTGCGGCCCAGCCTTTCTGATGCAGGATGCCGTGCCAGCGCATGATTTCATCCCGCGTCAGCGCTTGAGCGTTCGCGGTTTTGGATTTGAGGTCAGCGGGCAGCTTTTCGGCGAAAAATGTCCGCACGTCTTCCCGGAATGCAATGTCCTCTGGGCTGAAACGAAAGTCCATCTGGCGTCTCCTCTCACCATAGCGTCCCTGAATGGGCGTTAAGGCGTCAAGGGCAGACGCGTTGGATCAATCCGCTTTACGAAATAGAGGTGCCCGACGACGGACGGGATCAAGCAGCGACCAGTCCCCCTCAGGCGGCGTATACCCTTCTGGAAATGGCGGGCGCGCGTCCATGCCGAGTGACGCCATCACACGAACATCGCGGTAATAGGCTTGCATCGTTAGAGCTTCGATCAAGCCAGCGCTAGAAGCATGTTGATTTCGGAACTGCTCTGCCACGTCCCTCTTTTCGCTGTCTGAAAGTGTTTGGAAAAGGCCTTCGTGGGCAGCATCTGCAAGCGCATTTAATTTTCCAAGCGCGCGTTGCAACCTTTCAACTCGACGCACGCCGGCAGCGATGCCTTTGCAGATGTCAGGGTCTCCCGCACCCGGCACGGCATAAGCGGTAGATGGCGGGATAATGACGTTCGCGAGGGCGGCAAGCGTCTGCAGTTCGTCATCGGTGAAGGCGGGTTGTGCGTTCATAAGATCAGCCCTCAATCGAACAATGTGGCGAGGCGGCTTTTCATCTGGTCCGCTACATAGAGCGCCAGCGCCTGGATTGTGTTGGTTGGGTTCACCCCGGCGCTGGTCGTGAAAATGCTACCATCAACGATGAACAAGTTCTTCACGTCGTGGGTACGCCCCCACTCATTCACAACAGAGGTTTCCGGGTTTTTGCCCATGCGCGCCGTACCCATTAAGTGCCATCCACCCCACATGAGCGGCGCTTCGCTAATGACGTCAGTGGCACCTGCTGCTTTCAAAATCTCAGTCGCTTTACCGACCGCATGATCCATCATGCGCTTGCTATTATCACTGAGCGTATAGGTGATTTTGGGTGCTGGAATGCCGTCGCTGTCTTTCAGTACGGGATCGAGCGTGACCTGATTATGCGCTTCCGGCAGGTCCTCACATACCGCGACCATTCCAGTCATACGCTTGAACATGCGCCGGTAATCATCGTGATGGTCTTCACCCCAACGAATGCGCTTATGGCGGAGGCCCATCATTACCGTTCGCACAGGCGCCATGCCGCGCTGGATTTCTAGCGTGTAACCCCGCACGAACCCTCGATCGGCGTCGGTTTCATAGAATTCCTGGCTGCGGATCGCTTTATGCGGCCCCATATAGCCGTCCAGCTCCTCATCAAACACGCCCTGGATCATGGCATAGGGATGGAACATCAGGTTCTTGCCAACGAGGCCGCTAGAGTTCGCGAGCCCATCCGGAAACTGCGCCGACTTAGAATTCAGCAGCAGCCGCGGCGTGCCAACGCCATTGCAGGCCATGATTACGACATGCGCGTTGATCCGCTGTTCCTTGCCGTCGCCATCATAATAGATAGCCCCTGTCGCCATACCGTCATCGCCGACAGTGATCTCGCGGACACGGCAGCGCGTTCGCAACTCGACACCAGCCCGTAAAGCATGCGGCCAGTAAGTGATGTCCGAACTGCCCTTGGCACCCTGTGCGCACCCAGTTCCGCAAGCGCCCAGGTTTATGCACGGCGCACGGCCATCATATTCCTCGGTTATGATGGCTGTATCCGAAGGCCACCAATGCCAGCCGAGCTTATTAAACCCCTTCGCCAGCACCTCTCCGGATTGACCGAGTGGCAGAGGCGGCACGCGGGTTGCGTTATCTTGTGGGTATGCGGGATCGCCGGGCGCGCCAGCAACGCCGGTCATGCGCTCATTTTCCGCGTAAAACGGGGCTAGGGCCGCATAATCAATCGGCCAATCATCGGCCACGCCATCAAGCGAATTTACCCGAAAATCTGATGGATGGAAGCGCGGGAAATGCCCGGCATAGAGGATTGTCCCGCCGCCGACTGCGTTGAAGTTGGCGATTTTAATCGGCGACGCGTCCTCATTGATTGGATAGTCGGACGGCAAGCTTCGCACGTTGGGATTGGTGTTCATCTCCCCAGCAGCCTGCTGCTCCCAATCCATCCTAGCGCTTGGATAGGTCAGTGGGTTCATCAGTGGCCCTTGTTCAAGGCAGACGATGTGCATTTTCGTCTCAGCCAAGCTCCAGGCCATGGCGGCACCGGATGCGCCAGCACCGATTATCAGGACATCTGCGGTTTGATCACTCATGAAACTCTCTCGCCCTAATATTAGCGCTCAGCGGCTCGGATGGTGACACCACCGTCCACCACCAGCGTTTGCCCGGTGATGTATCGCGCTTTCTCTGAAAGCAGGAATGTCACCGCATTGCCGACATCCCATCCGCTGCCCTCAATCCCGAGCGGCGATGCGGCCTGCCGCTTCCCGCGCATTTCACTGCTCATGCCCCGGCTGTAGACCATCGGCGTATAAACCGGCCCAGGTGCGATACAATTCACGCGAACGCCCTCACCCGCGTGATCCACCGCCATCGCCCGGCTGAGCGCTATGACAGCGCCCTTGGATGTCGAATAGGCCGTCAATCCCTTGGGGCGAAGTGCAGAAATGGAGGACACATTCACAATGGCGCCGCCGCCCCGCGCGCTCATGGAGGGAATTGCGCATTTCGACATCAGAAACATGGATTGCACATTGACGCGCATCACCCGGTCCCATTGCTCGAGGTCCTCGTCGACAACGCTACCTTTGCTGCCAATGCCGACATTGTTGTCGAGCAGATCAACGCCGCCATAGACATCCGTCGCCGCGTCCACGACCGCTTTGCATGCGGCTTCAACGGTTACGTCAGCGGCATAGGCCATCGCCTCACCGCCTTCATCCCGAATCATCTGAACGGTCTGTTCCGCCAGCGCTTCATCCAGGTCGACCACGACGACTTTGACACCAGACCTGGCGAGCAAAATGCAGGCCGCGCGGCCATTGCCAACACCGTCTTCCTTTGCACCGCCGCCGGTTACAATGGCGACTTTGCCTGCAATCCCATCATCTTCTTTCGCCATGCCCTGCCCCCGATCAATGCCTGTTTGGAGAAAGCTTAGAGTTACAAGTGAGATATGCCTAGCGCCCGATATGCAGCGTCCACTAACCGCTGGCCACGCGCGTTAAGCAGCAATCCCGGCCCCTGGCGGTTCATGGCATAGCCGAACGCCAGCCCGGCTTAAGGATCTGCGAAGCCAAGCGATCCGCCTGCACCGACATGGCCAAACGCCTTTGGCCCCAGAATAACGCCGTCACCACCGCCAGGGCGGCGTCTGTTATCCATCGCGTGCATGAACCCTGGCCCAAAGCGCGTCGGCATTTGCAGCGTGGCATCCATATGGGTGGCAGAGGACGTCATAGAAAAGCCAGCCAGCGTCTTGGCGGACAGGCCGAGTGGGCCATCGGGCTTCAGCAGCGCCTTAAACATCCCACAAAGCCCGCGCCCGTTGGTTATGCCGCCCGCAGCCCCGATCTCTGCCGCGTGTCCCTCGCGCGTGTTGACGCCACGGGCCATCCAATCGCCGTGATTGAAAATGAACAGGTTGGCGATGGAGCCTTTGGTCCGCGCCACACGGATAAAAGGCGGCTCTTCATCGTCCTTGTTGAAGCGATAGGGCGTTATGGGTGCCACGCGCGGTTCTTCGCTTTCAGGAAGGCCAATCCAGAAATCGATTCCGAGTGGCTTTGCAATTTCTTCCTGAAAGAAAGCGCCGAGCGATTGTCCACTGACCCGTCGCACCACCTCACCCACCAGGTAACCAAAGGTGATGGCATGGTAGCCTGAACGCGTCCCCGGCTCCCAAAACGGCATTTCCGCAGCCAGGTGGCTCGTCATATAATCCCAGTCTAGCAAACAATCTGGCTTCAAAGGTGTGCGCAATGCAGGGAGGCCAGCCGTATGATCCAGCAGCATTCGGGTTGTGACACCTTCTTTGCCAGCAGCAGCGAATTCCGGCCATATCGAGGCGACAGGCGCATCAAGATCAAGCGCGCCTCGATCCGCAAGCAGATGCGCGGCGAGTGCGGTTGCAGCTTTCGTGCAGGAGAAAACAACGGCGACTGTATCGCTCTGCCATGGCGCTTTTGTCTTCGGGTCTGCTACGCCGCCCCAAAGGTCAACAACGGTCTTGCCAGCAACCGACAAACAGACAGCCGCGCCCTGCTCGCCGGACTCTTCGAAATTTTGATGGATTACTTGATAAACACCCCCAAAAGCAGGCGCATAGCTGCCTTCAATGACGCCGCCGGGTATGGCCTCGCTAATATGCGTCTCAGTCATTCTCGGTCAGTCAGCAGACTGCCGACCCTCTGCCCCACCACTAGGAACTCCGAGCGCGCCAGGGCCGGATAGGGTCAAGCCTTCGTACCCATTCGCTGCAACTTCGTTGATGACCGAGACATATTTCGGCATGCCGCCGTTATAGACGAAGTAGCGAATACTGCCTTCCTCATGGCCTTCCACATTGGAATTGTAGCCTGTGAACCAGGACTTCGCTTTCCGCATCAGCATGCGGGAATACATATCCGTCACATGCTGCGTCCACCGCGCTTCTGCTGGCTCCGTCGCTTCAGCCCGTGTGACGCCATTGGCCCAGGCGTGTTCCAGAAAATCTGTAACCCAATCGACGCCAACCTCAATCCCGCGCGGATAGTTGGTTGAAGCAGAACCGCTCTGCGGGCCATTCGGCATCAGAAGGTTCGGGAAGCCGTGAATGAATACGCCGAGGAAGGTTGAAGGCCCTTCCCGCCACTTATCCCGTAGCCGTTCGCCGCCAATGCCTTGAATGTCCGCATGGTCGTAAGCGCCCGTGATCGCGTCAAAGCCGGTGGCGTAGACGATCACATCGAACTCATAATCTTGCTCAGTTGTGCGCAGGCCAGTTTCCGTAACGCGCTCTAGCGGCGTCTTGCTGATATCGACCAGATGCACGTTGTCCCGGTTATAAGCCTCAAAATAGTGTGTCTCGAGCGGGACCCGCTGAACACCAAAACCATGATCTTTCGGAATCAGCGTTTCAGCTGTTTCTGGATCATTCACGCGCTGGCGAATGCGGTCAGCGATATAGTCGGATATCTCCGCATTGGCATCATCGTCAGTGAAGATTTCACGGAAATTCTGCAGCCAGATGCCAAAGCCCGGCTCATCATAGAGCCGGTCCCAGAGAGCCAACCGCTCCTCTCGTGAAACCTCATGGAAACCGCGACGGTCCGGCTCATGCTCGAAACCGCCGGGCGTGCGGGCACAGGTTTCGAAGATTTCATCATAGCGGGCGCGGATGCGCGCCATGTCGCTGTCAGTGATCTTACTGTTATTTAGCGGGGCGCTCCAATTCGGGCGGCGCTGGAATACCGTTAGATCACCAACCTTGTCTGCGATCTCTCCGATAACCTGAATGGCTGTGGCACCAGTTCCGATGATGGCGACGCGCTTATCGGACAGATCAGGTGCATCATGTGGCCAATCGAATGTATGGAAAGATTGGCCTTTAAAATCCGCCCGGCCATCAATCTTTGGATATGTGGGCATCGACAGCAGCCCAAGCGCCATAACCACAAAGCTGCAAGTCAGCCTTCGACCGTCACTGACAGTGAGCCGCCAGACATTCGCGCTCTCATCAAATACGGCGGAATCGACCCGGCAGTTGAATTGCATGTGATCGCGCAGGCTGAATTTATCCGCGACGAAGTTCAGGTATTCTAGGTTATCCGGTTGAGGCGAAAACATCTCCCGCCAGTTCCATTCCGCTAAGACTTCCTTGGAGAAGGAATAGCCGTAGGTATAGCTTTCGGAATCAAACCGCGCCCCCGGATAGCGGTTATTGTACCAAGTGCCGCCCAGATCGGGCGCGGCTTCCAGCACGGTCGCCGATACGCCAAGATCTACCAATCGTTTGATCTGATAGATGCCGGCAACACCAGCCCCAATCACAATCACTTCAAAATCAGTCTCGGTTTTATCCGCCAAGGGATGGCTCCTGCGTCAGCACATTCGGTTGCTGGCGATATCATAGGACGCTCGCATGAGTGTTGGAATATCGCCATGCTTCCGCATAAGGCGCACCCTCGCCTACACTTCCTGGATTGCTTTCGGCGCATGGAGAATCCGCCCATGGATGAATTCGATTACGTCATCGCTGGCGCCGGCCCTGCCGGGTGCGTCTTGGCGAACCGGTTGAGCGCAGACGGCAATTCGACCGTATGCATTTTGGAAGCAGGCGGCAGTGACCGGCATCCATTCATCAAAATTCCGGCTGGCTTTGTAAAAGCCCTCTATGGAGACCGGTTTGTATGGCCTTTTGTGAGCGAACCGGCAGACTCGCTGGACGGGCGAACGGTGGCGTTACCCCAAGGCCGCGTCCTTGGCGGCTCCAGTTCGATCAACGGCATGGTCTATAATCGTGGCCAACGCGCAGATTTTGACACCTGGGCGCAAATGGGTAATCGCGGCTGGGGCTTTGACGATCTGTTGCCCTATTTCAAACGCTCTGAACGACGCATTGGTGATGGCGATGAAGCATTTCGTGGTCGTACAGGCGAATTACCCATCACAGATATCGACTGGTTCAACCCTGTCGCCGAGACTTTCTTGAAGGGCGCTGAAGGCATGGGCATTCCCCGCATCGCGGATTACAACGCCGGAACACAATATGGTGCTGGTTATTTCCAACGCTACATCCACAACGGCAAACGGGTTAGTGCTGCAGACGCGTTCCTGAAACCGGCACTCTCCCGCAGGAACGTCGAACTCCGCACGCGCGCGCAAGCAGCAGCAATTGAGATGGATGGGCGACGCGCTACTGGTATTCGATATCGTGACGCCAGCGGGACAGATCGCACTGTTAAGGCACGGCGCGAGGTCATTCTGAGCGCCGGGACAGTCAATTCCGCCAAGC
>Ga0315321_10002168_pt1 | contig 15263 bp, 14 predicted proteins | sample M180m21515metaG_FD_203464 | JGI IMG/M metagenome (GOLD analysis project Ga0315321, IMG submission 203464) | Ammonia-oxidizing marine archaeal communities from Monterey Bay, California, United States - M1 80m 21515 | ecosystem: Environmental > Aquatic > Marine > Intertidal zone | place: USA... | reverse complement strand
TCAAGAGTCTACCCGACACGCGACACGCGAGGGCGGCTACACAACCACCCAAACACAAAAGGTCCGCGACTCAATACGCGGACCACGCCCGAGACCAGCTGATCATGATGCGTTCTGCACCGCATCACCGCGACGCCGGTAAATTGTCCACCCAGCCCAAAACAGAAACCCAATCACGTAAACGCACGCCAGTATCAGAACCGGCCTCCTTGCTTGGGATGGGGACCACGCATTGTGGTATATCAACCCAAAGATAAAGACACTAAACACCACACCAGACACCCCACAAGCCAAGGAACACAGATCTTTGTCCCGCCACGAAAATATCGAAAGCAGCAGCCCAACTAAAACCAACACCAACCCGGTGACAGTGATCGCTTCAATGTTAACGAAATAAGCAACGAGGAACCCGAGCGTCACGACAAGCAACTGCAGAAACAAAAAACGTCGAGGCCAATTACTTGCCGCACGCACCTCGCTAATGGCCTGTTCGCTCTGAGTGCGTGGAGGCAAGTAGGGATTCTCTGAATTCATTCGCTCTAAACCTGACAGCAACTGCAACGAGAACTTAGTCCGTCCTGCCCTGAAGCCATCATTGAACGATCAGGTAGGTAAAGTATTGGTACTCCGAGCATAACATCATTAACATCACAATCACTACCGCGTGAACGAAACTGAATCGAGATAGCCCCAGAAGCGAGTTTCTCATGATATCTAAAACGACCCGCCGACATTTTCTGGCCGCATCCGCTAGCGTGATTACTTGCCACAGCATTGCGGAAGCACAAGAGAAAGAAGAGAAGAGCACGAGCCCGGGGAATCTTCGATTGGCAAGTTTCCGCTTTGACATCACACCTCCGAAGGGACACTCTCTTTGCGGCGGATGGATCAAACCGGTCATTGATATCGACGACCCCCTGGAAGCCATCGGATACGTGCTGCTCGGCGCCGGAAAACCGATCGTGATCTGCGTGCTGGACTGGACCGGGCTTTTGAACAACGCGCACCTGCGGTGGCGACAGAGGTTTGCAGAAGCTGCCAACACCACCCCAGACCGCGTTGCTGTTCAATGTGTCCACCAGCACAACGCACCCTTTGCCTGCCTAGATGCACAAGCCATTGTCGCTCCACAAGGAGACCTACCCAACATCATCGACCCTGACTTCTTTGATCGCTGCCTAGTGACTGGGTACGAGACCGTGAAGGAATCCATCAAACGCAGCTCACCGGTCACACACATCGCGCACGGCGAAGCAGCCGTCAAGCAGATCGCAGGTAACCGCCGAATCATTGGACTCAACGGAAAAGTGCTTTCCCAGCGTGGAAGTTCATCGACCAAACCTGAACATCAGCAGTACCCGGAAGGCTTGATCGACCCCATGCTGAAAACGGTGACCTTCTACAATGAAAACCGACCCTTGGTCGCATCACACTACTATGCTTGCCATCCCATGAGCTATTACGGCGATGGTAGGGTAAGCGCAGACTTCTGCGGACTGGCGCGACGCCAACGACAAATGCAAAACACGGAATGCACACACCTTTACTTCAACGGGTGCGGGGGAAACATCGGCGCTGGAAAATACAACAACGGTTCAAAAGAGTCGCGAACGGTTCTCACGAGCAGGCTACTTGAAGGCATCATCGCGTCAGAAGCATCCATGACACGAAAACCAATTCGATCCGTCAATTGGACCACCCAAGATATCCTTCCCCCATTGAATCCAGCCTTTGATGAAACTGCTCTCATGAAGGAGATCACAAACAAGGCCAATCGCACAGTTGCGAGAAACAGACCGGCATACGCTGTTGCATTCATGCGTCGCATTCAGCAGCAGATCCCGCTTTCACTGAGCTCTCTCCACATCAATGACATCTCGTTTCTGCACCTACCTGCTGAATGCTTCATCGAATACCAGTTGCGCGCACAAGCAACGGCGAGTGATCGCTTTGTAGCGTGCGCAGCCTATGGAGATGGTGGGCCTTGGTACATCCCCACACGCAATGCGTATCCACAAGGTGGATATGCCGTCAGCGTTGCGTGGTGTGGACCAGAAATGGACCCGATGCTCTCAGCCGGAATCGAGTCGCTTTTGAAACATGCATGACAGCATACCCGGTGATGTGACATACCGATCTCTTCCAGCGTCGCAACAACGCCCCCAGATACACTTAACCATCAGTCAACCATCATCGTTGGTTAACCAGTTCCCCTGACTCTCACGCTTGGCTACACACCTGCCAGTTCGTCTCTCACTGCCTGAAGTTACCAACCGGGGAGGCCATCACATGACACCACCCGCCATCCCGACCAACTGAATTTCGGTCAGTAATTTGACCGCCGATTCCTATGATCCGCACCACAGGCGCGCCTCGACAGAAACGTTTTGGTGGCAACCGAAGCCCCCCAAGCAAGCTCTACTTCTCTATGCGTTTGAGCCCCGCATCTTTCCTACGCTGCTCCCAATGATTAGGCTGTTGGGGATCCTGCCGCTGCAAAGCCTGACGCGGATCAAACCCACCTTTTTTCTACTGCCACCACAGAGCCAGTCGTGCAACGCATCTTCCCCGTGCTAATTGCTGCCTGTTTTTACATCAGCAATTTTACATATTCGCAGGCCCCGGGAAACCAGGCCCCGGAAAACCAGGCCCCGGGAAACCAGGCCCCGGGAAACACCGACCAGATCGCCAGCGCCCTGAAGCGAGCGAGTGGCAACCGACAGCAAATCCAAGCCGCACTGGACAAGGCACCTGCCACTCAGAAAGCAGGCATGGAATTCCTGGTGGCCCACATGCCAGATAAAGATTTGCAAAGCCTCTCAGCAAAATACTTGCTGACGAATCTAACACTGGCGTATCAGGCCTGGGATGAATCCCCATGGAAGAACGAGGTGCCCGAGTCGCTATTCTTCAACAATGTCTTGCCCTACGCCAACATTAACGAGCAACGTGATACATGGCGGACAGACTTTTACGAGAAGTGCAAACCATTGATCGCAGGTGCCAAGACGCCCTCTGAGGCAGCGGTCTTGCTGAACCAGAAATTGTTCAAACAGTTAAACGTAAAATACTCAACCAAGCGAAACCGCGCCGACCAAGGCCCTTCGGAATCCATCCGAACTGGACTTGCATCATGCACAGGCCTTTCCATTCTTTTGATTGACGCATGTCGCGCTGTCGGGATTCCAGCACGGTTTGTCGGTACGCCACTGTGGACCAACAAAAGCGGGAATCACTCATGGGTCGAAATATGGGATAACGGGTGGCACTTCACCGGAGCCTGTGAACCGACCGGCAATGAACTGGACAACGGTTGGTTCAAAGGCCGTGCTGCGACCGCACAAACGGACCACCCATTACATGCAATCTACGCCGTCAGTTACAAAAAGACGCCCGCCGCATTTCCAATGGTATGGGCACCCTCCAACAAAACAGTATCTGCGGTCAACGTCACCGACCGCTACGCGAGCAACAAACGACCGGTACCAGAAGGGTATGTCGAGGTGCAGTTGCGAGTGACCAATGCAAACGGAGAGCGTCTATCCGTTCCAATCACACTCCTGAACAGCAACGGCGAAACCGTATTTAGCGGCACAACAAAAGACGAGCGGTTTGACGCCAATGACCATCTCACAACGGCATTACCTGAAGACCAGAAATACCAGGTAAGCATCAAACTTGACCGCGGCGAATTGAGCAAACAGATCGTTGCTCAAAAACAAAATGCACCGCATACATTCACTGTCCAGCCAGCGGTAGCAGAAGAAACTGCAACTGATGACCAAGGCCAGCAGGAGACAAGCCCTCCTGACAAGGATGATTGCATTATTGCTCCGGCAACTCCTACGGCGGCGACCGTGTCACCTCTTCGACAACTGAAGCAATACCTTTCCCAGCCACCGGAAAACCGTGAAGCTCTTTCTGATCAGGAATTCAGTTCAGCACCACTATCAAAGACGGAAGCCAAACTGGCGAGCGAGATGCTGTGGAAAGATCATGTGGCAACGATTCGCAAACAGCGCAAAGCAGAAATGGAAGCAGGCAAAATTGTAGAGGGCAAGCTAAGCATGCCGTTTGTGTATCGCACCTTTGGAAAGCAGCCGAAAGACGGCCGCAGCCTTTACATTTCCATGCACGGCGGCGGAGGCGCCCCCCCTCAAGTCAATGATCAGCAATGGGAGAACCAGAAGCGACTGTACACTGTCCCGGAAGGTATCTACGCAGTGCCAAGAGCACCCACCGACACATGGAATCTTTGGCACCAAGGGCATATTGATGGAATGTTTGCCCGTATGATCGAGAACCTGATCGTGTTTGAAGGCGTCAACCCAGACCGCGTTTACCTGATGGGATATTCAGCCGGCGGCGACGGAGTCTATCAGTTAGCACCGCGGATGGCCGATCGATTGGCAGCTGCAGCAATGATGGCAGGTCACCCCAACGAAACCTCTCCCCTTGGTCTGCGAAATCTCCCGTTCACGATACACATGGGTGGAAAAGACGCCGCCTACAAACGGAATCAAATTGCCGAACAATGGAAGCAAAAGCTTGCCGAACTGAGAAAAGATGATCCGGAGGGTTATGAGCATCTGGTCCAGATTTATCCAGACAAGGGGCACTGGATGGACCGCCAAGATGCCTCGGCCATACCGTGGATGGCTAAGCACAAACGAAACCGTTATCCCAAGCGAATTGTCTGGAAACAGGACGACGTCAAGCACACACGCTTTTATTGGCTGGCTGCCGAGGCGGATGACATCAGCGGTCGCCCGCTAGTAACCGTTGAACGTGATGGTCAAGAAATCAGCGTCGAACAATCAGACCTGAATCGTCTGACCGTCCGACTGTGCGACGAAATGCTGGACCTCGACGAGCCGGTCGAGATTACATGGAAAGGTGAGAAACTTTCCAGCCAATCGCCTACACGCACCATCGGCACATTAGCAAAGACCTTGAATGAACGTGGCGAAAAAGCAGGCATGTTCAGTGCTGAAGTCGAGATCGTTGGCCCCACTCAGAACTAAGAGAATGTGACGATGAAATCTTGCATCCGGCCGTTCCTGGCACTGGCTTGCGTTGCCTTGCCGTCGCTACTGCCTGCTGACGAGCCAAGCTTGTCGGAGATCCGACATCCCAAAGTTGTCGATTTCCCACCTGTCAAAGAATCTGAGATTGTTCAATACACGGCTTACCGAACATCAGGCCCCGTTCAACTCGACGGCAAGTTGAACGAAGCCAGCTGGACGGCCGCCAAAGCATCATCCTCGTTTGTCGATTTGGTTTCAGGGAAACCAACTCTGCACGACACCCGTGTCAAACTTCTATGGGACGATCAGTATCTTTACGTCGGCTACGAGATCGAAGAGCCCAACGTTCAAGCCAAGTTTCTGAAACGTGATGCTCCGATCTGGCAGGACAACGATGTCGAGTTATTCATCGCCTTTGATCACACTTATTACGAACTCGAAGTCAATGCACACGGGACACTCTATGAAGGCCTGTTCATTTGGCAGAAGGACTATGCCAAGTTCGGATTTGAAAAATTGCCCAGCGTTAACATCAGCGACCCAAACATCAAGCATCAGCCATTCAACGGAGTGGGATACACGAAGCATCCTCGCGGAAAACGCTGGGCGTTTCTGGCGTGGGACTTCCCAGGCCTACGTTCAGCAGTTCATATCGACGGAACGCTGAACAACGATGGTGATACGGACCAAGGATGGACCGTTGAACTTGCCATTCCTTGGAAAGGCATGAGGACACTTGCTCATGGTGACAACCGCGCCATACCACCCCGCGATGGCAATGTATGGCGAATGGACTTTTCGCGATTCAATCAATACCGCGAACCTAGCCCCGCTCGAGATTCAGGGGGCTGGGCGTTGAGCCACCATGGCATCTGGGATTCTCACATTCCGGAAGTCTTCGTCAAGGTAACTTTCTCTCAGACCACAGTCGGCGAATGATCCTCGCGAAAGTGGGCAACAAAGTTGTCGTCGTCCTGAGTTGCCTCTCCCAATGCCAGACATCTGCAACATCAGAAATCGATGCCAACACCGCCGCTCATGTAGTTGGCATCAAAAGATCCGACTCGCAGATACTCGTAGCCCAGCCTCGCCCGCAAGCGGTGCAGATACAACGAGTATCCTGTTCTGAATCGCGTTAATCCTGCCTCTCCGATTCTGCCCAAGTCGAGGTCAAAATCGACCATGTGCGGCTCACTCAAATAGACGTTCCCGCCATAGGTGAAGTTGGCTCCACTAGCTGAGCCCAATGAATCTGCCTGCCATGCGACTCCAACTCCAGCCCTGAACTCCGCTTGTTCCGATTGTGCAAAACGAAATACCGCGTTCACATCACCTAACCACGTTTGATCGTGTTCACCCCCACCCATTTGCTCACGCAAATAGTCGAAGGAAGCATCCAGCCCGATTCGAGATCGAGTATCAAGCAAGACGCGGGTGCTGATTTTCTGCTGGCGACCAAAATCATCGCCGTATTCTGTGAGGAAACGGGCACGCATGATCTTCCGGTTGCGTTTGCGATAACGCGTGATCACCATGTTGGCGGCGTCGTCCGCGAATGGGTAATCACTAAAATTGGCATAATGCCCTTCATCGTTGAGCAGCCATCTCGGCGCTGCCACGGGCATGAATAGCACGCCCCAAATCACAGAACCCACAATCCCTGTTTTCTTGGGCTCGGGCGGGTCGGTCTTTGTTTTGGGAAAGCCAACATACTCAATCACCTCGTCGTCATCGTCATCGTCATCGTCTCCAAACAAAAAGGCAGTGATTAAGCCCCCCAAAAAACTACTGTCCTCTCGCGAATCATCACCCCACAAATTGCTACGCGAGTCTCCTTTTTTGCTGCGTCGCTTTTTTTGATCGTTATCAGGCTCGATCGAGGCCCGCATCCCGCCTAACGTATTCTGGGCGCAGACGCGACTAACAGGCGAACAACACGCCAAACAGACACCCAATGATAGCAACACGGAAAAGTAGCGACCCATGATTTTCTCCCGATCAAGCGATACCAAAAACTCGACTCACGACACAAGTTGGCTGTAACCTCACTGACAACAAGCCTGATAGAAAAGGGGGGACCAATACTCGACCCGCTGCGTCCCATCGCATCCAGCGATATCTGAACCACAAACCGCACGAACACACTCAACAGCAGCGGGGCACCATAACGAAACAGACTCACGTACAATCTGGATACTGCAGGCGAGCCGTTCACTCTCAAGAACCCACGAAGGCACAATCGCAGCACTTCACTCGCGACCCAACGGGAAGACGACATTGTGATGAAAACACCTAACCTTGTAGCTGTTCTGTTCATCGGGTCAGTGGCTCTGTCCGCGGCGGGTCAGACGAAGCCAACCTTTGCTCCTATTTTCAATGGCAAGGACCTGACGGACTGGGACGGCAAGCCGGGCTGCTGGGAAGTTCGGGATGGTGAAATATGGTGCACTGGCACATCCCAGGAAAAGAACTGGCTCGTCTGGCGTAAGGATCAGCCTGCCAATTTTGTGCTGCGTCTTGAATTTCGCTGGGACAAAGGAAATTCGGGAGTCCAAGTTCGTAGCGACGATCTTGGTGATTGGCAGATTTACGGATACCAGGTCGAGGTGGCAACTCAGGAAAAAATGGGGCTTTGGCATCATTCACTGCTCGATGGCAAGCATCCAAAAAAGAAACAGCGGCACTTGATGGCGACAGCCGGCCAACAAGTGACCCTCGCCCCCAATGGCGCAAAGACGGTCAGGCAAGTGAGCGCTGCCAACCAGATCCAGCAGCACTTCAAAGAGCATGAATGGAACACCCTGGAAATCACTGCCCGCGGTGACACTCTAGTGCAAAAGATCAACGGCTTCGTGTTCTCTTCTATTACGGATCGAGACAAAGAGATGGGTCGCAAGCACGGCTTCATTGCGATTCAGGATCATGGCAAAGGCTGTCTCGTTGCTTTTCGAAATCTACAACTCAAGAGACTCCCCGACACGCTACCAACGAAGCCAACGGAATTCGTAGCGACACATCTCGTTGCCACCGACGCAGATTATTACACCACTGGGCCACAGCAGGCACGGGCCCCTGATGGCAAATTCAAGCAAGGCACCAAGGTCCAGTTCATCAAGGATGCCGGCAGCTACTGTGCGGTAGTCAGCGAAAGCGGGGTGCACGCCTATCTCTCAACAACATCCTTGAAACCGATTTTGCGAGAACGGAAATGAGTTGTATCCCGCCTTACTTGCAGGAACCTTCACAACCCAAAACGGCATCCAACCAGTGACTCGATTCATTCCATCGAAACGCGATTTCTTACGCGCGACAGGTGTCGCAGCGGCATCGACCATTCTACCGCGTGCAGCCATGTCGGCCCTCAAGGCATTAGACCAGCCCATCAAACTCGGCATCATCACAGACCTGCATCAAGACATCATGCATGATGGCCCGGCACGGCTAAAAGTTTTCCTCGATGCCATGGCTGATGAAGAGCCCAACGCTTTGCTGCAACTGGGTGATTTCGCCTATCCGACGAAAGACAACGAAGCCGTAACCAAGGCTTTCGAGCAGTCGCATCCACGGACCATGCATGTGTTGGGAAATCACGAGATCGATGGAGGCCACTCCTTTGACGAAGTTGCCAAACTGTGGGGCATGACGGGAAGGTACTACAGGGAAAACGTGAACGGGCTGAATCTGATTGTCCTCGATGGCAATGAAAAACCAACAGATCACATCAGCGGCTATCCTTCGCACATGGGTGAGGAACAGCTGGAATGGCTTGCCACACAATTGAAAATGCTCAGCGGCCCAATCATGGTCTTCAGCCATCAGCCACTGGCAGGTCCATCATGTATCGATAATGCAAAAGTGGTTCAGAAGCTACTCAACTCTGCCGCTGACAAAGTTCTCTTGGCTGTCAACGGACACACACACATCGACGATCTCGTACGCGTTGACAACATTTCGTACCTTCACGTCAACTCTGCGTCCTATAAATGGGTCGGCGGATCCTACCGCAACCAAAGCTATCCAGCTGCAATCCATTCCAAATTCCGCTGGATTGAGTACACCTGCCCTTACCGTGATAGTCTTTTTACAACGCTAACCATCGACCCTCGCACAGGCGAGATTAACGTTCAAGGTTGTGAAAGCGAGTGGGTTGGCAAATCCCCTTCGCAACTTGGAATCGCAGCGAAGCCTAATCTTATCGACGGACAACAAATTTGCCCAAAAATACGCGGGCGTCAGATTTCACGAGGCTAGAACGAAACAGCGATCAAGATGTGGTTCACTCACACCGCGGCCCCGCCGCACGCAATCCAGCACGCCTCTTCGATCGCCGGCCTTCCTCTCTCCCAACTTTTCCTCAACGTTCCCTATCCCCGCCGCAAGCGTTATCAACCTTGGGCGTCCCAGAGCATGGATTGCCCACCAAGCACCGGCAGACACACCTTGCAAGATAAGCCGCCCACCCCATTACGATGCGTCCACCTCTGCCTTAGCCACCCCGAACAATACCCGCCCAGGCACCCACCAGGGTAATGATGCGGTGAGCCCAGCGATCGACCAAAGCCCAGCGATCGACCAAAGCACCGCGATTTACCGAAGCACAGCGGTTTACCGAAGCACAGCGGTTTACCGAAGCACAGCGGTTTACTAACCCAAGTTGCGTCGCGGCTTTATAAAATGGGAACTGGGGGGATCGCACCCTGCGACAACCTCTTCGCGCCTGAGCTGTCGCAAGAGCTCCGCCCGCTTTGGGCAGCCCTAGGAGAAACGCAAATCCAGTCGCTCACATTTACAATTCCTATGCACCTGCAAGCTTTTCCCTTTTTTTTGCCTCAAATGGTTGACGAACCACATGTTTGGGATCATCGTAAGGGTTGTAAGGCTTACAGGGATTACTGTTTTTGAACGAACCCGCACCAATACCGCCTGAAGTTGCATGAATCTGCTGCAAAAACTTCTACCGAGCTTTCTATGCAGTGTGATTGCCTTAGGCTACGCACCGGCATGGTTGCACGTGAGTGTTTGCCATGATCATCACGCATCCGGCGATGCTTGTGTGGAGACCAACCTTTCGTGCTTCAGCGAATGCGGTCATGCCCACGACAGCCACGACCATCAGTTAGGATCGGAAGATTCAGACGGCCAGCCGCCTGAGCATGATCCAGAAACTTGCTTGGTTTGCCAGTCTCTTGGCAGCGTGAACGGATTGACCTTCCGATGGGAAACGCCGCTTCAGTGCGCGAGCCTCGGCGAACCTATCTCAATTCACAGCAAGGTCAAGTTTGTTGGCCCTTCTCTTGGGATCGCTCATCCACGCGGTCCCCCTTCCCTGTCATAGGATCTCTTTGATCGATGAGTCACGCGACCTGCATGCTTAATGCTGTGCCCTGCGTTGATTTTGTTGAGTCAGAGACGTGATCCACTCTACCAAAGCCAAGCTGAAACTCACCGCTCCATCAGGAGTGAATTGAGTTCGGTTGGCACCGTTCGGTAAGTCGTTCCACCACGTGTGACGCAACCGGTCAACGGTCCGACCAAACCTGATCGGAAGTATTCACGTGGTGGGACTCCATTTCGAGAATCAAAGTTCACATGCGAATGTCGGTTGAGACGTCATGCATGAGCTTACAAACCAAAGGTGTGCGGTACCTATAGTCGCCGCCGCACACAGCCTGCATCGGTCATGCGGAACCTTTGCTCAGGCGGCACAATTTTTTTAACCCCTCGTTTTTCTTAAAAGGAAAATAATCATGCGTAAGTTTTTTAGTAACAAAAAAGGCCAAGGCCTTGTTGAGTACGGTTTGATCATCGCTGGCGTCGCACTGGTTTGCGCAGCAGCAATTTCGGTCTTCGGTCACAAGACTTCCGATTTGGTCGCTGCAACTGCTGCCGTACTTCCTGGTGCCCATTCAGACGACAACGGCCCAATTGTCTCCGGCAAGTTGATCGAAACAACACAGGACGCAACCACGAAGGACATTACGCTTGGCACAGGCGCAATCCTTGCAAACAAGGGCACGGAAAGACTCGGCAACAACTTGGGTGTTGCTGCAGTTGCTGATACTGGCTTCGGTGGCTTGGTGCTCGAGGCTGAGTAGGCTCCGGCTGAACCTATTAGAAGATCGCTCCCTCATGGCGTGTACGCACGCCATGAGTTTTTTTCTCACTTCCATCCTTGAAATGACTTGGCACTCCTGTGTTGCATTTCACCTTTTTAATCGCCTTGTTGCTGTTGCTATTCGCGACCGTTTGTGATTTTCGCACACGCGAAATACCTAATTGGATCTCAATTGCGATCGCCTTGGTTGCTGTTGTAGCCGCAAGTGCTGGCTGGCTTGGCCTCAGCTTTCCGTTGATGATCGCCGGTGGAATCCTCGGGTTTTTGATTGGTTACAGCTTATTTCGATTTGCGAGACTGGGAGGCGGTGATGCAAAGTTAATTGCAGCCTTGGGTTGGTTGGTAGGTCCGGTAGGCCTGCTGATCGTACTATTCGGCATGGCAATCGCAGGAGGCGTCCTATCACTTATAGCGATATCACGTAACCAAAGTGATTACGCTTATGTACCCGCGATTGCTGCTGGATTCATTTGGTACCTCGGAGTTGTTTCCCAGATCTAAACCAAAACGAACACTTTTACGATACGAGAGGCGGAGGCTGCCCAAAACAGTAGTGTAGGACCATCCTCTCATGGTGCTTCCAAACTAGACCGCAGACCAACGTCATACACAGCCCACCTTTTCAACGCACGCAAGAATGATCACCAAGCTTCACCACAAAAAACGGTCAGGACAAGCGCTCATCGAGTTCGCACTCGTGGCGTTGGTGCTGTATATGCTTGTGGGTGCGGCGCTGACATTTGGGCTTTGGATCTTCGCAGCGGGCCAAATTCAACAGGCGGCCAACGTTGGAGCACGGGAACTATCACAAACACCACTTCCATTTGATGCCACATTCGAAACAGCATTGAATACACCCGTCGTCCGCCAGCGGATTTACGATGACCGCTGGCTGGTCATTGACTTAGACCAATTAGAATCGACGAACCCTAATTACAATTTCTTTGAGGATGTAGTCCCCGAGATGCCACTGCTAAATCAGCAACTCGCATCTTTGTACATCCTTGATCGCTTCGATCACGACAACAATCCCGCCACTGGCGCGGTTCGATTGATGCGTTATCCGGGTGCTCTGTTAACGCGAGACGAGCCAATTTCGAACCCTGCACTCACCAGCAAGCCTTGGGTTGCCCAGCAATACGCCGTGCAGATTCCCCTCGTGATCGAACGCACTGCGGGCCATAACGGTGGTGGTGGTGGTGAGCGAATCCGATGGGTCAACGTGGTGGAAGAAGTTGACACGGAGGATCTGCCTGACGACAACATGGGAGAAAATCCTGATCCCTTCTCGCTTGAAAATACCAATACGGACATGCGAGGGGTGGTCGCTCTGCGGATTCACTACCCGGCCCAATCGGCTTGGCTAAGTAGTTATCAAGATCGTGGAGTGCTTGTACCCAACTTAGGAGACCCCAACGCGGCGGACGACTCGGCAGTGGTGGTCACCAACGGAAGCAGTCAAGCAGGAAGTCTCATTGAGCGACAACTCACTGGGAGCACCACTAGCGGGGAAGGCATCTACACAGGCACTTACGGGGGTAAGTATGGACTGGGAATTCATGGAGCAATGAACAGTCCGGAATTGACGGGCGGCGCAGCAGGTATTCGTCCTTACCGACGAGTACTCGTGTCGCACGCAATTTTTCGTCGGGAAATTTTCACATCCAACGCACCGTAAGATCTGCAACGCAATTCTGACAATCATGCCAAAGCAAAAATCACCCTTCGCATTTTTAAAAATCCTGCTGGTACTGGCAATCGCGGTCCTCTTCATTGGTGGCGGCATCGCTGCATCGCTGTGGGCTGCTGGAGTTCCAATGGAAAAAATCGCTTTCTGGAGAACTGAACAGAAGCGAGTTGCAAGCATCAGCCTGCCGATGAACTGGCAGCCGATATCAGCCTATGCCAAAGTCGCGCGTAAAGACCTGATAGACCCTAGGACCGGACAGATACCTAGCATCGACATTCCTCTGACATCATTGGCAGGCATGCCTGCCACAATCTCAGGTCCCGACGGCCAGCTGATTGACCAACTCATTCAGAAGGCGGAGCCAACGGATTCAGGTATTGTTCTGCAACTGAAAGATGGAACCATCATCACTCAGCTTCAGCTGGTTAAGGTTGGGGGCGCGTTTACGCAGGCCACCGATATCATCGGGCGGGTTGTCAAATCCGATAAATCACCTGGCTTCGCGTTCGCTGAGAACAACTTCTTCGAGCGTGGAACACCATCTGGCTTGGCAGGAGCCACTCCGCCTGGAATGCGGGCTATGACATTGCAGGCAGACCAACTGGCCGGCGTTCATCGCATTAGCATGGGCGAGCAAATCGATTTGGTCGCCAATATTCCGCTGCAAAAGTTAAATCGCTTTGAGCGTTCTACAGGTAGCCGATTGCCGGGTGCGGAATTGATTGTTGATCCCACGTCGGCCCGAAGCGAAGACACAGAGACCACGGCAAGGCTGGTAGCAAGGCAAGCAGTAGTACTCACACCCGTTGTGAAACGGGTCAGCACCGAAACATCTGCATCGTTGTCGCAGGGCAAAAGACTGTTGAGCGTTCCGGTGGAAGAAGTCGTTCTGGCAGTGGCGGCGGAAGATGTTTCGGCGGTCACTGCAGCACTGGAATTGGGGGCGACAGTAAACGTGCTGGTACGGAGCGGTCGTCTGACATCGGACGACACTTCACCCATCGTCCCAGCGGGCATGGTAGCCGTCCCCATCCCGGGGCAGACTCTGCTCGCATACCAAACGATCCGGACCGTCAGCTTTGAAGACCCGGCCACTGCATACGTACGCACGATCAATGTCCCTACAGACACCGCCAACACCTCGAATTGGATCACTGATTTATCGCAACTCGTCGGTCGCGTCCCACGCCATGACCTGCCCGCGACAGTACCCATCCGCGAGCAGGATTTGATGCCCGCCGGGACGACTCCCGGTTTATCGGGTGCAACTCCGCCGGGTCGCGTGCTTTTCTTTCTAGACCCAGAAGGCCTGATTGGTGCCCATGCTTTTGAGTTTGGTCAACATCTGGATTTGGTAGCCAGCAGAACCACCGGCCAATCGTCAGGTCGCAGCGGAAGTGGATTTAGTAATGTGACACTTACCGAAGCTCAGCGAACACTTGTCGAATCCATTGCTGAAGACGTCGTTGTCATCATGCCAGTTCATTCCCCCGCCAATCCAACACTGAATAAAAGCAACAGTGGCAAGAAGACGCAGTCAGCGAAGTTGATTGTCGCCGTGCGCCCCGACCAAGTTGCCCAACTTGAGTACGCAGTCGCGATCGGATCAGGTCTTCGTGCGACAGTTCGTCCGGGGATCACTGCAGGGGGAGCAACAGAAATCTCTGCAACGCCAACGAAGCGTGTCAAAATGATGAAATTCAATCCGCTCTCAGAAGCCAAACGCACTGATATTTTCATCGGTGGCTCACATGAGTCCCAGTTATTCGGAGCAAGTCAATGAAAGATTCCCTGGCAAGAAGACAACGCAGGGGGGGGATCTTAATTTTAGTGTTAATGCTGCTGTTTGTGATGCTAGCGATCGCTGGCTTATTAATCGATGTCGGAATGGCACGACTGACACAAGCGCGGATGCAGTCAGTAACGGATGCTGCAGCAATTGATGGTGGTTGGCAGATGTCACTGGGCAGTGACCAGACATCGGTTCGAGAAGCCGTTGCAAATCGCACCGACGACCTGTTCGAAACGTGGGGGCCCAAACGCCTCGAATTTGAAGGGGGCTACGACCTTGACGGAGACGGAATTCTGGAAAGTTCCCAAACCATCAGAACCGAGACTCTTGGCGAGCGGATTTACCCATCACTCAATCAAAACCTCAACAACGCGTCTGCTGGTGACATTGTTCTGGGCAACTACGATCAGAACGCGATACCGAATGCATTGCCGGGCTTACCCACTGGATATGATCGGGGCTCTAGTTTCATTGCAGACGTGGATGACCCGAATTCGGTCCTGGTTCGGCTTCGGCGGACCGATGAACAAAACATCCCCGGTGGAACATCTGACGGTAACCTACCGTACCTTTGGTCACGCGGGTCCACGCTAAGCTTCGGCCTGAAGGGCCGCGGTATCGCTGTTCGAAGTGAAACCA
>Ga0315321_10002167_pt1 | contig 15267 bp, 10 predicted proteins | sample M180m21515metaG_FD_203464 | JGI IMG/M metagenome (GOLD analysis project Ga0315321, IMG submission 203464) | Ammonia-oxidizing marine archaeal communities from Monterey Bay, California, United States - M1 80m 21515 | ecosystem: Environmental > Aquatic > Marine > Intertidal zone | place: USA... | reverse complement strand
CATTGGCATCACAGATCTCAACTTGTTGAATCGCTTTGCGTGTACGCTCGGCCGCGCCTATGCCACTTTGCAAATCGGTTTCAGGCAAGAGCAGGCAAAACTCTTCACCGCCATACCTAACAACCAGGTCAGTCGGTCTTGCATTCCCAAGTAGAGTTTCGGCAACGATACGCAATGCATCATCTCCTACTGCATGACCAAAGTTGTCATTGAATTTTTTAAAATAGTCGACGTCGATCATAACCACGCAGAAAGGTAGATCATCCCCTTCACTACGCTGCAGGAGTCGCGGCAACATTTGATCTAACCAGCGACGATTGTATGCGCCAGTTAAACCATCTGTTATTGCCTGCTGCTCAAACTTTACCTGCAAGTTCTCACTCTCCTTCAAAGAGACATTACTGGAACGCATACGCAAAGAAAGAAGCATTAATAGATTGGTACAGAAACCATGGGATGTACGTGTTAGATTCCAAAAGGTCTCCTCCTCCACGCACAGTAAAGAGGTAACACCGGAGGAAACAACGTTGGCGGAAGCAACACTACCGTCGATAACCGAAAGTTCGCCTACTGTTTGCCCTTGTCTTAGTTCGGCAGCCACCCGTTGAAACTCATCGTCGAGATACACCTTTAGTATGCCGCTGAGAACAAAAAACATAGTGCTGTTAGAATGATCTTTTTCAAGCAATGTCTCGCCATCGCCTAGCTTGCGCACCTCACACTGGTTCAATAACTCCCAGACGGGGTCCATTGAAACATCGCGGAAGACTTCGAATTGTTTTAGATTCTCACGGGAGAGTTGTTCTGGGGGCGTCATGTGGGGTCACTCTTTGGCTTCTCGTATAACGCGTATAGGAAGAATTATAAGCTATTTTGATCAATTTTCACGTCTTAACTATCGGCAGCAGTCTACTAATGCTAGAGATATTTTCATTTAAAGGAATCGAAGGGATGGCGGCGCTTTGATTGATTGGGGAGATTGGAACTCCCGGCCAACTGGTTCGAAGCCAGTAATTCTACTATTGTAATCTACCGTAATATCAGTAGATTACAGTAGTTTCACAACCCCACTAAATTACTAATCACCCCCTATGAGGGCCAGTATCCATGCGGAGACACCTAAGTCTATGGGGGGAGCAGAATACTAAGGTAGACATCCTAGACGAATTCCGTCCATTATATTAGTAGAATATTTTGGGATGCCACTACGACGAAACATTCTGCGCCACTGAGAGGCTTGCTGTTGAGAAAGCCTCCTCAATCAATGAAAGAAGATCAATAATATTAATAACCTCTCAGGAAGCGGCCTCTGCTCAAGCTATTGCTTTCTTCTGGCAGATTTCTTACCAACCTTAATCAAAATTTCTGCCTCCTCACGCTCCTTCTGAATCCTTGCCAGCAACTCTCTCGCTGGCTCATCACTCGAGTCTTGCGGCACCAGTTCTCCACGAAAGGTTTTGACGAGGATAGATTGAGTGAGGTTGTTGATGCGAAATTGAGCATCATTTACGCGGCGATCGATCTGATCAGCGAAATCTAAAAGCTCCTCAATACGCTCGACAATTAGTATTTGTTCTTCTCTTGAAGGGACCGGGCATGGAGCCGTGGATAACCTTGATTTATTAATAATTGCAGCATTAACTACGGCGCTTGATGTCTTATTAAGCCAAGTATGTAGTGTTTTTGCCCAATAAAACAAAAACCGACTATCCATATAATCAACAGCAATCATCGCATTGATTTGTTGATTAAACGCAGACTCTTTATCCAAGAAGCCAACCTTCCCTATAGTTCCAATACAAACAATTAGAATTGAATCTTTAGGCAGAATAGGTGACTTTGATTTACCAACCGTACTCACATGTCTTTTAGGAAGTTTGATATTCCCGTCCGGTAAAATCTGTGAGGGACTAAGAAAAGGAGTTTCACCATTCCAATTGTCCTCGTCCGTTGTTGATGGAGTCTTGCCAGTTACCAATAAAGAAACCGTATCGAGGTTACTTGAAACCCACTCTTTGGGAATCCCCCCAATTAGCGTTGTATCATATTCGTCCAACTGTTCGACAGTTGGGTCTTTATATCTATTTTTCCAATTATCATTTTTAGGGTGATTCCCCTTTCTATCAAAGCTCTTTATTTGTTCCTCTTCCCACTTCTCCCTCCTGGATATCAGAATATTATCTATTATCGCTTTCTTCGATACGTACTCATTCCGTGAATTTCGCCATTCCTCTGTCAACTTCCCACTAACCGCAGCCGCAAGCACTGACTGCCGAAACCGTTTAAGAATAGTGGGAATAGCATCAACCCGGGCTTTGATAGTGTTGACCTGAGCGAGCAGCTCATCGAGTTTATTGGCAATGCGGAATTGCTCGTTAAAGGGCGCTACCGGTAACTTTAAATCTCGAATAACGGTCAAATTAATTCGTTGCCTGGTGGTTCCTTTGATATGGCTAGAGATTTGAGTAATAACAACTTGTGAATTTAGTAAATACATCAAATAGTGTCGATTGACATACTTCTCACAGTTTCTAAAACGTACTATATCGGCAACTATCACACCACCACCAAAACTCTCGGGTGATATACAAGCGAGACCTACTGGCTCCCCCAATTTAGTAATCAAAATATCTTTTGGCTGAAACGTATGCCGTTTTATAAGCTCTGCTTTTTCCTTAGTTACATACTTAATGTTTTTATTTACAAATTTGAATCGCTTCACATTTTGAATTCTAACGACAGGAACACCGGAATCAGTATATTCTGTCGCCTTTAAATTCGAGCCAAACGGACCATCAACAATGTCCGCCTTCTCATTAAGGACACAATCTCTCCCCTCAAAAATTTGCCAGCCCTTGGGCAAAGGTATTTCACTCATTACCTTTCATCTCCTAAGCCCAAAACCTCAGCAAGTATAGCTTTCTGACTTAAAGCTTCATCCTTAGCCCCCAAAGACCCCATCAGTTCAGAGAGTTCTCGAAGTGCTTCTGTCAACTCGGACATTACCTCACCTGCAAGAACATCTGGCTCAGGCAAGTCAGCAGCATCTACTACGGCATGATCTTTAATCCAACTTATATCGAGACTTTCACCTCGGCCCTTAATCTCTTCACGCCCAAAGACCTTCCAGCGCCCCTCCTCTTCATTTGTGGCGACGATTTCTTTGCGTTTTGACTCGCCATTTTTATTATTGCCAAAGCACTCGATAAACTCATCAAAGTAACTGCGGGTAAATTGGGTGCGTTTACCAAAGTTAGGCATATTGGACCTTAAATCATAAACCCATACATTTTTGGTATTGCCCGTATCCTTCTTTATATCTTTGGGCTTACTAAAAAACAGCACATTCGTTTTAACGCCAGCTGCGTAAAAAATACCTGTAGGCAAGCGCAAGATGGTATGCAGGTTACATTTATCCATGAGGTCGCGGCGGATAGCCGCACCGGTGTTAGCCTCGAACAATACGTTATCAGGTAAAACCACAGCAGCTCGCCCACCAGGTTTTATGCCACGGTATATATGCTGTAAAAAAGCCAACTGTTTATTGCTAGTCGGAAAAGTAAAGTCATCCCGCGTAGGTAAACCACCACCTTTTTTGTTACCAAAGGGAGGGTTAGATAAAATCAATTCAGCTTTAGGCATCTTCTCAGCATCGGGGCTCATGGTATCGCCATAGATAATACCGTGGGTATGCCCGTCCGATTCGATATCGTGCAGGGCTAGATTCATCAGCGCGAGCTTGTGAGTGTCCTGCACAAACTCCATGCCATAGAAGGTATGGTGCTGGTATTTTTCATAGGCCTTTTCATCCAACTCCATTAAGTTGTTGTGCTTTTCCAGATAATGGTTAGCGGCAATTAAAAAGCCACCCGTACCCGCTGCCGGATCCTGAATCACCTCACCCAACTCTGGCTGCATTAGCTGCACCATCACATCAATGAGTACACGCGGGGTAAAATACTGGCCTGCGCCTGACTTTTTCTCATTAGCATTTTTTTCTAACAACCCCTCGTATAAATCACCCAGACCCTCTTCTTTCGCGCTGTACCAATCAAGCTTATCGATTTCGGTAATCAGTGTACTCAAAGTCGCAGGCTTTTTAATGATGGTGTTGGCATTCGCGTAAATGGAGCGCACCAAAATTGACCCAGAGATTTCTGCTTCGCTCAACTCCAGTAATAATTTCCGGTAAAACGTCAAGCGGTCAGGGGCGGCCTTCGCCTCCAGTTCAGCCCAACGGTATTGCTCAGGAATGCGGTCATCGGTTCCCGTCTCTTCTGACATTTTTAGAAAGAGTAAATAGGTTAGCTCCTTGACGTATTCGGTATAGGTTACACCATCGTCTTTTAAGACGTTACAGAGGTTCCAAAGCTTGGCGACAATATCAGTGGTTTTTGACATGAATACTTCTCGGTTCTAATTTACGCTTCAATTTTCCAGACAGCATCGTTGATGCTCTCTAATACATTTGGTAGTTGGCCATCGAAGATCTTGTTAATACGATCAAACTGGCCATATTTTTTGATTAATGGGCTTTCATTAATGGATTGCTCATCCAGTGCCAGGCGTGTTTTCAGTAAGTCGCCAATCGACTTCAACAGATTTTTCTGCGCTGGCTTCCACTGCTGCTTGCCCAGGATAACGCTTACGGCATTATCGACCCGCTGTTCCCATGGCACTAAGGCATTACCTATCGCTGCCTTACGAATGTAACCCACGATACGGGCCGCCACGTCTTGGTTGGTTTGCATGGCCCAAGCTTTGCGCAGGTTCTTTTCTGTAAATTGCTGATCGGACAGAGTAAGTAACAACTCTTTAATCTGTTTGCGCGTTATTTTCCCCGGCTGATGGATAATGGTTTTTAGAGCCAGGTTTTTATTTTCATTGCTCTTAATAAAATCCTCGAACTCTTGTAAGTAGTCGTCTGGCTTAACTGTTTTACCGTAATTATCCTCAACATCTATAAGTTCATCCTGCTTATCGCTGATAAAGATGATAGGTGGATTGGTTTGAGCCTTTTTATCCAGCAACTCACCCAAGCCAGGGTGTTGAGTAAACCACTCGGCCACCTCATTGATGGGTAAGGCTTTTACTTGTTCAATAAACTGATCTGGGGATTGACCCACCTGGGCCTCAAATGCCTCATGGGCAGTATCGCTCATATTACGTTTTCTGCGCTGTAACTTGGCCATGAACTGATCGCGAGCCTGAGCTTGCTGCTCGGCATTGTGAGTTTGTTGACCAGTAATCTCGGCTTCAAGTTGCGCAAAGCTGATGCCGGGGTTTACCACTACCGGTTTCATATTGGTCAGCGGCTCGAGGTTATCGTAGAGGTTGACGGCATCAAAGATTCGGAATGCTTCCTTGCCTATTTCATCGCATAGACGCGTGGCTCGCCCCTTCATTTGCTCGTACAGAATACGGCTTTTCACGGGGCGCAAAAATACCAAATTGCAGATTGAAGGAACATCAATACCCGTCGTGAGCAAATCGACCGTAACAGCGATGCTGGGCAGACGCTCATTTTTGTAGCGCCTGATTTGCTCTGATGGCTTATCAGAAGCACCTGTGATTTTTTTCACCAAGCCATCTTCACATTCACCATATGTATTGCTGATAGCTTCTTTCAACAAGCGAACCACCATATCGGCATGGCGATCTGTGACGCAAAATACCAATGTCTTTTCTTGATCGAAGGGATCGATCAGTTCAGCCAGCACACCACAAACGGTTTCATTGAAAGATTCATCCTCTACGATGCGATTGATTTTCCCGATATCAAAATTGATATCGTCAGGCAAATGTATGTAGTCGATATTACTGGTCTCAGCATTATAATGACCGATAGCTTCATCCTTTACATAGTCGATGCCGTCTTGGTTGTGCTTAGTTTTAATATGAACGGGTGGGTCGTGGTCTATTAGGAAGCCATCAATAACAGCCTCGCTATAACTATATAGATAGACTGGGTCACCAAAAATCTCGGTAGTATGTAGTGCTGGGGTGGCGGTTAAGCCAACTTTGATCGCATCAAAGAAATCGATTACACGGCGATATTTTGAGATGTAGTCTTTCTGGGATCGGAATTGTATTTCACTATCGTCCAGTTCACGGTCTATCAAATAACCTCGGTGGCACTCATCAACGACGATACAATCATATTGATCCACAGTGGGCTTATCACCATCACCGTAGATAACACGCTGAACCATTCCTTGAATAGTAGCTACATGCACCTGTGTATCACTTTCGGGGCTGGCTTCTTTTAGGCCTTTGATATTAAAAGTGTCGGCAAAGGTTTGCTGATTAAGCATTTGGGTCGTTTCAAAGGCATCAATGGTTTGCTCACCCAGAGCACTTCTATCCACCAGAAAAAGGATGCGGCGAAATCGCTTGGCTTGTAATAGCCGATAAATAAGTGCAATACAGGTTTTAGTTTTACCCGTGCCAGTAGCCATCGCTAAAAGGATTTGTTGCTGACCGTCAACGATAGCTTGCTCAGCATGCTCTATGGCTTCGATCTGATAATCGCGCAACTGGAAATCGAAATTAAAAGACTGTGTTTTAAGCTTGGCTTCCGCCTCATTGATATTTTGCTTTAAAAGGTTTTGCAATCCTTCGGGGCTATGCCAGCCATCATTAGCTTTACGTTCATTTTGCGGGCGGCGTAAATCTCGAAACCAAATACCCGACAGCTCTTTATGTTGTTCTAAATAGGGACGGCCGTTTGTCGCAAAGCCAAACGGTAATTGATAACTTCCTGCCTGTTGATTGAGTTCATCCACAAGCCAGGGGCCACCTGGTAAATCGAAGCTTTCAGCTTGTTCGATTGTTCGGCTATACCGTTCGGCCTGATCTATATCGCCAGATACACTTTTCGATGCTCTTTTAGCCTCGACTGTAGCTATTGCGGTTAAACCACAGAACAGCACATAGTCTGACGGGCCAGATGCAGTTGGCCATTCGGCTATCGCTTTGTTCTTCCCAACTTCTGGACGTGAACCTTTGCTGTAACGGAGGTTTACTGTATCTGCTTGCCAACCTGCATCGATTAATTGCTGGTCAATACGCAGACGCGTTTCTGCTTCGTCTTCATACCAGACTGACTTGGCCAAAGACTCCTTAATTTGAGCCACTTGTTCCTTGGCTTGTTTGTCGTCTGACCTAGCCTCAACTGAATGCGCAATGGCTACCTGCTCAAAGGAAGCTTTGGCACCGATGTAAGCCGCCTCTTGCTCATGAGCTATGCTTTCCCATGTCTCGCTCTCATCCTTGATCGCCTCGGCGTATTTGGCCAGCTCCTCCGCCTTCAGACGCTCCGCGTCAGCTAACTCTTGAACTACGTTTAATTCTCGCTGAGAAGCTTGCTGGGCCTTCTCAAGCGTGGCTATTCGTTCCTCTAACTCACGAACGGACTCAGCTGGATCTTCAGGCTTTGAAAAAGCACCAGGCTTCCAGCCCTTAGATGGACTACCGAAGGTTCTGTGATACCAAATAGAGAGAGTCCAAGACAGCCTTAGAACCTGAATGGCTTCCCTGTGATTGGAGACAAAACTATGAGTAGCATCGTTGCCGATCTTACGGATGGCATGAAAGGTATCTATAACTTCTCGGTTGATATCTACCTCAAACTGGATTTTTCGCAGTAATTCAAGCTGGGAGATTCTGTCATCAAACTCAATACCTAAGTGACTGCCTATATCTTGAGCAATAGCTTCGCCGAGCTGTCGGAGTTTGACTAGGGTGGTGTTTGGATCAGCTACAAAAGCACGCTCAGCAGCTAGAGCCAGCTGATTCAAGAGCGGGTCATGGGTCTCCAAAAATTTGAAATTACTGTTCATCAAACCCTAGTACGACGATCTATATTTAGATCTTTTATTTTTACCGGAACCAGTATCATAGCTAGTAATATGCAAGCCACTCAAGGAGTTGCGTACATATGAAGTTTAGATACTCCACGTAGGTGGAGCAGGACCTCACTTTATCACGGCAAACCTATAGAAGTCCCACGATAGCAGTGAGATACTACATCAGTTCTAAAACCAACGAGCGTGGTCGCCTATCTAATGATGCGAGCATGCCCCATATTTAGGTGTTAAGTGCCCATATAGAGGAAGGATCAGAACATGTTTTTTGATGCTATCCGATCAGTAATTGGCGAGAGGGACGGCCTCGGAATTGTACGACCTGAGAATTACGATGGTAGTTGTGACTACCGAGTAACGTTTTCATGGCTCTTGAACAATGATCCAGAAAGGCTGAACAAGCGATCCAAGAACCTAGTTATAGTGATTACTCAGGAAGCAGTCGCCGACTACCACGATGCTCCCCAAAACGTTCAAGAACGAGCTATCGAAATGCTTAGGGATCTTATTGCTCAGAATCTTGAAACATACGATCCCAACCATGCTGCTCCATACATGACTGAAGAGCCATCTGAGCAATGGCTCTTCACCTCGGCAGATATTGTAGTTTATTAAGAATAATTGGTGATCTATCAAAGCACAAACGACAGACAACAAATGAACTAAAAGAGTCGTGCGCCGAAATATGCCTACTATTTAGAGTGTTATGTGCTTAGAGATACGGGGGATTAAGTGAATATATCAAACGTCGACATTGCAAATTTCCGAGCACTGGAACAGGTTGCTGTACCGTTACAACAATTCAGTGTTCTTTTGGGTGAAAATGATGTTGGGAAAACATCATTTCTCTACGCAATAGAGAAATTTTTCCTCAACAAAAAACTAAACGATCCAAAAGATTGGTATCAAAAAATTACCGACAACCCAATTCGGATCACAATTACTTTTACTGACCTACCAGACGATGATGCTTTAGACGGACTGAAGCGTAATGATGGATCTTTGGTCTTGAGCAAAATATTTGGTTTCGATGCCACTCCCGAATCGAATGCCATATTGGATGACCAGTCCGCTATTAGTGTATCGCGACCCATAATCAATACATTCTTCTCCCAAGATAGTTTTCATTTTATACCCGTAAGACGAGATTTGGCTGTTCAATTTTCAATGAACAAAACAGCTTTGTTAGGAAAGCTGTTACGCACCAAAATGAAAAATGCAATCCAAGAGGCTGGGGCTGATGAGCCTCTGGAAGCAGTACAAAATATTCTCAGAGGAGCTATAAACGAACCAAGAGAATCAATGCAATCATTTCTCAGGGAACAACTAAATAACGAGACTATTTCGCTTGGTTTTGACGACCTCCAAATTGATCCCACCGAAGGAGTATCGTTTAGCGTAACTTTATCTGATGACCGGGTTAATGGAATTGAAATTCAAGACAGAGGTGCTGGCACACAGAATAATCTAATAATTGCCCTTTTTAGGCTAATCGCAAGCTCAAACCTGGAAGGCCAGTTCATTTTTGCCATGGAAGAGCCAGAGAACAGTCTGCATCCGAAAGCGCAAAGGCAACTACTGAGCGTAGTTCAAGAAATAAGCGCGATCAATCAAGTTATAGTTACCACACACTCTCCAGTTTTTATCGATAGAAGTAAGTTTGAAAGCAATATACTTTTAACAAGGAAGTCAGCTGGCAATACTGTTGCGAAAGTGTTTGATCCAACTGATTTACCTACCATTCGAACCGACTTGGGCATTCGCGCATCAGATGCCCTTTTGAAGGGCGGCGGGAACTGCGCAATTCTCGTAGAGGGGAGTACCGAAGAAGATGGGTTTCCAGTATTTATGGAAATGCTAGGCCTAAGTGAATTCGAATTAGGAATAGCGATTGTCAATATGGGTGGGAGCGATTTTCAAAAAGTGAGGGGCATAGTTCAGTTACTAGGCGGTTACGACATCCCTTGTGTCGTGGTTTTGGATCAAGATGCGGCTGAAACCGAAACAGATTTACGGCGTATGCAAGGTGATACACTCACCAATCTCAGTGAAATTTATAGGCTGTCCAAAGGAACGATTGAGGATTACTACCCCCCATCGGTCATGGCGACCGTGATAAATCGAGAATTTTCCCCAGCAAACCCGATATCAGAAGAAGAACTGACCATGCAGCAAACTGGTGCTGACAAACTAAATGAGATTAAGCGGATCATGTTTGAGCATGGTGCCGGAGACTCAATAGAGTACTTTAAAAGGGCTCTCGGAGGAGCCGGCACAAGAATGATGCGATCTGAAGGAATGCAGGTAGACGAAGAAATAGAACAAATTCTACGTAACGTCTCTGATATAGCTCGTGCAATTTAGAGAGAGCGCACACAACAAACAAATCAAAAGGAAGCAGAATGTGCCGGCAGAGAATTTGGAAATATTGCTAACCTATACCCTACCGTAAGCCTACCTAAAACCTATATAAACCCTATATTGTAACTGCGCTGTAAAGCCTTTGGATCAGCATATTGTATATGCCTATCATCATTGTCTTAGGGACCTATTAAGAATTAATCAGTAATATATCCAAGACGTTCTGAGCCGATATACTAAGATGGAGTTTGAAGCGTTAATGAACTATATAGAGCCTGTAAGCTAACTACCTATATCATATAGGTCGAATTTTCGGAAGATTACTTACCTGGGTAGGAGAACAGCAATTAGTTAGTCGGCATACACCCCTTCGATAGCAACCCTCATAGAAAAAATCAGAAAGCCCTACCTACCCAACCACTCTCACTATAATAATGACTGCATAATATTTGTCATATTCAATAGAGCACAATCCCACTAAATTAGTCACTGAAATGAAGTCAGTAAATCCATCTATCCTTGTTACGCTCAGTGGCTATTTTGAGAACTGCAGCGTAAATATTATTCCAGCAGACTAGATGACGTGCTCCGCACGTTTGGCGAAAGGTTACAAAACTGCTTATTGAGCATCAAACAAACCACAACTTACGCAATGGAAACACCAATTCAACCACTATCATTATTACTTAATCGGACGATAGAAAAACGCCCGGGGCGTGTGCCAGAGGCGTAGCCGGGAAGGCACACAAGCGGGAGGGTGTTTTGTAGGAAGCGTACTCATGGTTGAGGTTTAACCAATGCTCAGGATTAGGGGCGCAGTTATGTTCAGTTAATACATAACGCCCTTTTTAGGAAAGCGGAAAAGGGGTAATTACCCCCAGAAAATCAAACTAAATACTCTATTTATCCTTTATATTCAATTAGTTAACTAGGTTATTGCTCTTAAATAGCCTGCCTATTCACAAAAGGGGTAGGTTATTCCTATAATATCCCTCTCTTTCCTAAGGATTAATCATGGATAAGATAAAAAATATAGAAGTCCACCCCCTTGCTAACCAAGTCCCTATGGCCCTTCAAGAAGAACAGAAGGCACTTGAACTTAACATCAAGAAAAATGGGCAACAGATCCCCATCCTCCTATACCGGGGAAAGATTATAGATGGTCGGTGCAGAGCTATGGCTTGCTTGGCTCTTAATATTACTGTTAGGACTGAATCCCTACCTAACAACCTAACGATCGCTGAAGTCACTGCCAAAGTTAAATCCCTAAACACTCGTAGAAATCTCACCAAGGCGCAAAAAGCTGTCATAGCAGCTAGGCAATATCGCCCGAATACAGAGGTAACGCAAAAGGATATTAGTGAAGCCTGGGGTGTTGATAAGCGTGAATTTACTGCAGCGAATTACTTAATGAAAAACCGTCCTGACTATGCAGAGGCCTTGTTCTTAGGCAAAAGGTGTCCTATTGGATCAGGCAAGAACTCTCATTCAGTACGTACCGTAGCCGATGCAGTTAAGGCTGAGATACAGCAACTACAGAGCACCTTACCTGATGCAAGTAATGCGCATGATCATGACTTCACCAATATAATAGCCACTGCTGCAGGGAAGAAGAATTACGCGAATAGCATTAAACGTATCGGCGGGGATAACCCAAAATCATTTGATGCTCATTCCTATGGCGGCAACGAAGTCCGTCAATTTCTCGCAGAGATCGCTGATCATTTTACGACACCAATCGCACCCCCTAGCGCAAAACCAGCTCAGCCAACAGCCACACCAACTCCACTATTTCAAGGTAATAACCCATAATAGTATTATTAATAGCCGCTGATTCGCTAACCCGCCCACCGGCTGCGCCTAAGGCGGGGCGAATCACCTAAATAGGAGAGGAAGGATTGCTCCAAGGAAAGAAGGAGAGCTTCCCTTCTATAATAAAACGTAATGCAGTTGCTCCGAAATAAGGCCCCAAAGCTATTGCAGTCAATTCAGTTATCTCCACAATATCTGGATTAGGCACAAAAACTATAGAGATCACCCCAGCCATAATCAGCAATCCCCAGGCAACACTGGTCCAGTGTAGAACTAAGAGTAAGCGGATTAGATACTGCATAAGAGCTTTCCTTCGGTGAGAGGAAAATAATATATCACAAAATTTGTGGTTCAGGTTTTTGAGAAAATTGCTTACCTGGATACCGCATCAGTACTGATTGTAAGGGCCCAAATAAAAAAGACACCCCCCCCTATGTTTCTCTCAGCCTACCTGCATGGACCTATCCGGCTACGCCGAGGGGCAGGACATTCCGTCCATTCATATCACCTTGATCAGGAGATCTACACTATGCGTCAAATGTTTCACGACTTATGGGAATTCTTTGCAACATGGTTCAGAGCCGGTACTAACGTAGCTCTAGGTGTCGAGCAGTATACCGAATGGGGCAAGAACGAAGCTATCTGCTTCAACGAGGCTGGCAAGATCGAGCAACAGGCTAAACTCGCGACTATAGCTTCAGAACTAGCACTCCCATCAACGTAGAACACACCTCACCCGCAATGGTGAGGTTTTTTCCTTACACACAAAGATAGTAATCGCAAAAGACTAAGCATAGCTACGCTGAAGTGGCGAAAGAAAGGCATCGTGCTTGTCCATCACTATATGGATATCGATATGGCTTTTGGCGTAGCTACCAAGATTGCTATCGATCGTACCAGGCCTTCTCACCAGAACGCTTAAGCCTCACCCCAATAGCTATAGATCAATATAAATTCCGTCTAGCCGCTTCTTCGCCCAACCGATCATCGGATTCGAAACCATTACTCCTAAACAGTCATCGCTTCGCAGATGAACTGGATGCTTCGTCACTAACTGCGAATTAGCCTAGCACTTACGCTGTGTGCCACGACCGGCACGAAGAAACTCAAGATCTAACAGAGGCCTTCCGGGCCCTCTGCGAAAACCTTCCCAATCTAATTCCCATATTACTAAACGAAAGAAGGATGCTTAGATGAACAGACATATCGGATTGACTCCGAATCAACTACAAGAAGTAACTGGATACAAGCACACGAAAAACCAATTAAGAGCTCTCGCACTTATGGAAATACCGTTCAAGGTCAGACCTGACGGGACACCATTTGTAACTAGGACATCAATCGATGCCTCTACGGAGGAAGCAGAGGTAATGCTAGAGGCTAAACTTACTTTAATCTAAATCAGGAATAACAGATGACTCCCAAGAACCGACTTAAGAAGAACAGGACCCTACCTAAGTACTGGCGCCTACAGAAGGGTACTTACATGTACCGAGTTCCTCCGCTCCTCAGAGAACGTCACAATGGCAAGACCGAGATCTCATTAGGGCAATCGCTATCCGGCGCCTATAAGAAATTCGCAGAGATGTATCAGGTGAATGAATGTATTACGTTAATGCGCGATCTACTAGATCGATACCGGATAGAAATCGTCACTGCGCATGAGAGCAAGAATACGCGGGACTACAAAAACTCGGCCCTAGATCGCCTGCGGGCTTCTATGGGTGAAAACCTTGCAACCCAAATCACGCCGCAGTTTATCTACAAGTACCGCGACCATATCGGACGCACTCGATCACAGAAGCGGGCTAACCAAGATCTGGAGGTATTATCTCACTGTTTTACGAAAGCTATTGAATGGGGAGTGTTATCAGACCACCCCATGACCAATAAGAAAGTCGTGAAGTTCTCGCTACCTGGGCGTGATCGTTACGTCGAGGACTGGGAACTCCAGCAGTGGGCAACAGTGGCCAATCCATTCCTGGTGGCTTATGTTGTCCTGAAGGGTACCACAGGACTTCGCCAGCAAGATCTACTCACAATAAAGCGGAAGGATATCTCAGAAACTGAGCTGACTTCAGTGAACATCAAGACCGGCAAGAAGATGCGTTTCCCTCTGTATATAGATGGAGAAGCCTCGACGGTTAAGCTTGCACTCGATGCAATCGATGAGTACTACAGAAACCAGAGGGCTAAGGCACTACGTAATAGAAACAAGTTACCGCCGGCCATGTCTCCATACCTATGCTACACGAGGGAAGGAAAATGCTATTACGACTTCGATAACAACCGGTCACGAAGCTTTGCTTCCATCTGGCAGCGATCGATGACTAAGGCTTTGCAGAAGACAGGTTTGGTAGAGAGTTTTACCGAACACGATCTTCGAGCGAAGGTTGGTAGTGATGTCGATTCTGACATCGATGCTCAGAAGCTGTTATCGCATTCTGACGCTGCTACGACCAAAAAGCATTACCGTAGGAGAGGTTCAGTTGTGGCCCCAGCGAAGGGCTTTACTATCGTCTAGGATCGAATTTCATTCACCTTGTTTGTGGGGTAATTCGATATCCTATGGGGAAGCTCCCCATCTATGGGGGAGCAGTTCCCTAACACTTGCTCTACAAGACCCGTAGTTTGGCACGCCCAGAGAGATTCGAACTCCCGACCAACTGGTTCGAAGCCAGTTACTCTATCCAGCTGAGCTATGGGCGCATGGTGTGGGGATTATATACACTTAGTTGGGATCGGTCACTGCATGAGTGCAGGAGAAATTGATGTGCTTGTATTAGGTCTTGTAACCGGCCTTATATAAAACAGTAGCGTGCACTTCTTGTATGGAAGTGCGCGCTACTGTCGGATTTAACTTATAACGGCCCAACAGGCTGCTAGTTATAAAAAACAGGTCTATTGATTTCGTTGGTAGAACGCGGAATTGATGAAATTATAGTCATGTGCCGCTGCATACAGGTGGCAATCTCTACAGAAAGCACCCAGACCTGAGTCACCGGTGCCTCTGCGGGCACCATTTGCGCCTAATATGTACTCCCAGTCACCGGTTTCTGGGGATTGCCCTTTAGCCAGCTTGGCCATGATGGTGATATCCGGGTTACGCCGCTCAGCCAAAGCCTTGGCATTATCAAAGCTCTCTTTTAACAGGATTGTCCCTTCTGGGTAAGGTAGCGATTGAGTGCCGCGATTTACCGCCTCGCCAATCGTGTTCACATAGATCTGC
>Ga0315321_10002166_pt1 | contig 15269 bp, 11 predicted proteins | sample M180m21515metaG_FD_203464 | JGI IMG/M metagenome (GOLD analysis project Ga0315321, IMG submission 203464) | Ammonia-oxidizing marine archaeal communities from Monterey Bay, California, United States - M1 80m 21515 | ecosystem: Environmental > Aquatic > Marine > Intertidal zone | place: USA... | reverse complement strand
GCGGTGGGCTCTTCGATCTGCTGCACCCGAACCCGCAGACCGGTGGGCTCGACGGTTGGGACGAACGGCTCTGGGGGCGCGACGACCGGTGAAGGCAGATCGGACTCATCCTGCGCAGCCACCATGGCGAGCGGGGCCTCGGTTGCCTCAGCGGCCGGGACCTGCGCAGCGGACACGTTGGCAGGCAACGCGACCCTGACACCGACAACGGCCGAGACCTGAGGTGGGAGCACGACTTCGGGCGCGGCCGACGCCACGCTCGGAGGCACAGCGGCGGCCTCGAGCCGGGTGCGCTCGACCACTTGCGAACGCAACGCGATCTCGGGCCCACCTGACCTGCCGCGCGAAGACACCACAGCGATGGCAGGGGGTTCGGGTTGCGCAGCCACTGGCTCCGATGGCATCGACACCGCAGCCACTGTGGGCGAACGGCCAGCGACTCCAGGGCCCACAGACGCGCTCAGATCGACACTTGCGGCTCTGGACACGCCCGGGCCGACACCGCCCACCCGCGGAATGTACACCCCGCCGTCGGCCCATGGACGCGGCGCCTCCACGGGGAGCAGCGCCACTGCGCGCGGCATCCGCTCGGTTTGCCAGTCGTCGCCGAGCGTGTCGACCAGGGCCGCAGACCAGTCCGGGTGGCGGTGGAGGAGGTAGGACAGTGCCTGGCGAACCGCGCGACCGGGCTGAAGGCGCAGCCGGGACCGCTCGCGCGAAATTCCACGCATGAGCAGACCCAGTCCAGGCTCGTCGAGTCGTTCGAGGTGAAGGGCCTCCAAGATCGATGCGAGCTGAATGCAGTCGGTGGACTGCGCCGAGGCCTCGGTGTCGGGGTCGCTGCGGACCGCCGAAGTTAGCGCGGGCCGAATGGTGAGTCGGCCCTCGGCATCCACACCGGTCCATCCGGGGTGAAGCGCACCGTGGGCACCACCTCGGTCGTGAATTTCCGCCAGCGCGGCGGCAAGGTGCCAGGCGAGCGCCACACACGCACCTGGAGACAGCAGATCACGCAGGTCATCGACCGAACGCGACAGCTGCCCTTGCACGACAACATAGGAGCGGAGACCTTCCCGGCCCGTGAGGATGCCCGCAAAAGGCCCCCACACCGGCAGTGCTCTCGCCCGTCGAACAAGCATTTCAGGGCCGAGGTAGACCTCGGCGGGACCATCAGGACCCTCAGCCCACCAGTGCTCGACCGCCGCCGAAGAGGCCGGTCGCCGCGCGGTGAGTCGATATCCGGCGTAGGAAGTTGCGCGCATGGCGCGCGAATAACGCCGCAGATCCACGAGCGCCCCCCACTACTCCCACCCCTGGACGTTCGAAGGCTCGCATTCGTCGGAGCGACGCCGAGGTGTCTGTCGGCATTGATGCCGTGCGCAGGTCCCGTTAGCTGCGTGCGGCATGGCCGCGGTGACCTCACCGCGGGCGTCGTTCGGGGAGCCTCCCCGGCTGATGATTGCCAAGAGGGTGCCCGGCTTCTGCCGAGCGACTGCCACCGGAACAGCAGTGCTCCCCGCAAGGGACACATCGCTGGATAGCTGAGGACAGCATGAATCGCGTCGAAACCGCAATTAAGCAGGGCCGCTGTGTCCTGGCCATCGGCACCCGCGCACTGGCTCAACCCAATGTGCAGGCCGAGCTTCGCCGACGACACATCCCAGTCGTGGCCCTCGGAGGGGAGGCCGTCAACCCGGCCCTCCCGGTCACCGTGGACAACCTCTTTCCGGCCACCTCCCAGCAGGGTGGCGTGTTGGTGCTCGTCGAGCCCGAACCCGGCTCCGACGGCCGGGGCCTCGCCGAGATCGAACGCGCCTTCAAGTCCGCGGCTCACAAGCCCCGCTTGGTCATTGCCGCGCGGGCGTTCAACCCCTTCGGTCTGCCCATGGCGCTTCGCCTTGCCAAGATGGACCAAGCGAAGAAGCGCGCCGTCGACTTCTTATCCAGCTTGCCCGTGGATGCCGGCGCCGTCGTGGTCCAGGCCCCGAGCGCCGACCACGTCGCCCCGGGCGCAGGTCCCTCCGTGCGTCCGAAGGCGCGTCCCGCCAAGAAAAAAGAGCGGCGTCGCGCACCCCGTCCCGTCTTTGTGGGCCGCGAGGATGAGCTTGCAACGCTCACCAGCATGCTCAACGAAGATGGCGGTCCGATCATCGTTCACGGTGCCCCCGGAGTCGGCCGCCGCTGGCTGGTCGAGCGCGCGCTCGCCACCACCAACCTAGACCGTATCCCCGATCTCACCTTTGCCCGCGGCACCGGCTTTGACACCTTCGCCGGCCGCATCGCGATGGCCGCCAAGGTGGCCGGCGATGACCGGCTCCACGCCGCGCTCACCGCGAAGGAAGCCCTCACCCCTGCCGCGTTCGCGAGCCTCGCCGTCGATGTGCTCGCCGGCGACGCCATGGCGGGCAAGGTCCTGGTGCTCCACCGGCTCCACGACCTCCAGGATCGCCGCGACGGCAGCTTCTACCGCAACGGTCGTCTGGAGACGCTCCTCCGTGCGGTCTTCCAGGGCGTGCCCAAGCTCCGCTTGGTCGCCATCTCCGACCTCCCGCTGTGCTTCTACCGAGAAGGCGAAGGAGTCGCGCTGCGCCAGCTCAGCCTGGGTGGCCTGAAAGGCAAGGAGCTCCACGAGCTGTTCGCCGCGCTCAACGTGCCCGAGTTCGCCCGCGATCGCTTCGGTCCCATTCACGACCGCACCCACGGCCACCCGCTGGCCACCCGCTGCTTCGCGATGTCCGTCGCTCGGGATGGCGACGTCGACAAGGTGCTCGAACGCCAGCGCTTCCTCAAAGCCGAAAACGTCCAAGACGTGCGGCCCACCCTGCGCCACCTCAAGCGCCGCATGGAGAAGATCGAGCCGGAGCTTCGCGCGGCTCTTGCAGCCATCGCACTCCCGCGCGAGCCCGTGACCACCGAGGTCCTCACCGAGCTGGGTATCAATCGCAACACTCGCATCGACCTGCTGGCCCACGGCTGGCTGGAGCAGACCCCCGCGGAAGACGGCCGCTGTTTCTACGTGCACCCCCTGGTCACGGCCCATCTCACCCTGCGTGAGATCGAGGACTTCGACCGCATGGAGGCCTACGCACACCACATCCACGGCCGTGCCCGCAGCCTGAAGTCCGATGGCAAGATGCTCGAGTCCTTCGCGGCAGCCCAGGAAGGCAACCGGATGCTGGTGGCCGCCCGCCGCGGTCGCTCCGTACTTCGCCTGCCCTACGCCGACACCGACGCTCAGATCGACGAGGTGCGCGGCATGATGCGGCGCCGCACTCCCCGTCTCGACATCGCGCGGATGCGTCTCAACGAGCTCAAGAAGAAGGTCAGCGGCAACACGGAGCTGATGCTGTGCGACACTGAGCTGCTCATCAACGAGCAGGCCAAGCCCGAGGCCATCCAGGCCGCGTTCGATCTGGCCATCCAGACCTGTGCCACCCCCGAGGTCTTCCACAGCCTCGCGACCTGGCACCAGACCCGCAACGCGCGCGGCAAGGCCACTCAGGTGCTTGAAGAAGGCATCAAGGTCTTCGCCAAGGACGCTCGCCTTCATCGGCGCCTCGCCGGCTTCCTGCTGGGCATGAACCGCCCGCTCGATGCGGTCGACGTGCTCAAGCGCGCCAGCGACCTCGAACCGATGATGCCCGACACCTACGGCATGCTCGGTGAGATCTACGCCGAACTCGGCACCAACCGCTGGGACGACGCCGAGGCCTGCATCTCTGAGGCCCGCCGCCTTGCGCCCAACAACCCGAACCACATGGCTCGGGCAGCTGGGCTGCTCCATCAGCGCGCCATGGTCGACGCCGAGCAGACCGAGGCCATCCTTGAGCAGGCCGAGACCCTCCTTCGCGAGGCCATGACCTTCGACAAGGAGAACCGCCGCGTGCTGGTGCTCCTGGCCACAGTCATCCTCGACCGTGGTGGCGACCTCGAGCAAGCGCAGTGGCTGCTCAAGCAGGCCGCGCGCCGTCAAGGCAACAACCGCCGTCGCCGTCGCGAAGACCCCGCCGTCACAGTGCAGCGTGCTCGTCTGCTCATCCGTCAGGCAGCCTTCGAGGAGGCCGAGCGTCTACTCGTCCGAGTGCTCAAGTCCAACACGGCCGAGCACACCGCCCACGCCGTTCAAGGTGAGTTCTTCTTGGCGCAGGGTCAGCTTCTGCCAGCCCACGCCGCGTACAAGACCGCCCGCGAGCGTTGCCCGGTTTTTGCTCCGCAGGCCGCCCGCTACGACGCCGTACTTGCCGGCCTTCAAGCCCACCTCGCTGCAGGCCACGCCATCATCCAGACCGCGCCCGCCCAGCCCTCAGCCGACGCAGTGCCCCAGGCACAGGCCGGCACCCGCGAAGGCACCATCATTCGCCGCCGCAAGGATGACGAAGAAGGGGATGCCGTCCAGGCCCAGGCCGCTGTCCCTGCACAAGCCGCTGCGCCCGAGAGCGAAGAGGCCGCTGTCCCTGCTGCAGAAGCCGCTGCGCCCGAGAGCGAAGAAGCCGCTGTCCCTGCTGCAGAAGCCGCTGCGTCCGAGAGCGAAGAGGCCGCTGTCCCTGCTGCAGAAGCCGCTGCGTCCGAGAGCGAAGAGGCTTCCACCGAGGCCATCAAGGTGGCCACGCAGGAAGGGGCAGACCCCGTAGAGCCCGCCCCCGACGCAGCCGAATAATCGACCGCGACTCATTCACCCGCTCACGGCATGTCGATCGAGGGCGGGGGGATGATTCCGTAGTCCATCGGGTCGATGCCGAGCTCGGCGGACACCTGCGAGAGGCTGGTGTCGATGGTCCTCCAGTCGCCGTCGTAGTCCTCAGCCATGAACACGACGCCGCGCTGCCGCCACGACCGAATGGTGTCGTATTCCATTTCCTGGCGCAGGTCTTCGTCACCGCTGGCGGGTTCGAGAGTCCACCGGCCATCGAGGAGGATGGGCGCCGAAAGGTCCAGGAATGCGCCCCAGGACTCATCGCCAACCGAAACGGCGGAGTTGACAAAGTCGGTCACCATGTCGCTTGACATCGAGAGAGGACCCGCACGGTCCGAGGAGATGGCGGCCGCCATGTCGACCGGCCAGAGGTTGCCCTGAACGGCGTCGAAGGTCTTCGCAGGGAAGGCAATCGCCGAGGCATCCGGGAACACCGCTGTCGCAGTCGTCGAGAGCGACGGCGCGGGAAGGAACACGGACACGCCATCATCAAAGGCAGCGAGGGAGGGCTGGTCGAACGCCACCACCAAGCGATAGCCGCGCGTGTCCGACGCGATGCCCACTGCGATCTCAAGCTCGCTCTGATTGGCGAGCCCCTCGGCGAGCGACTGCAGTGTGGTGTCCGAGTCCACGAAGATCATGGCTGAGTTGCCAGTATTGTCGCGAAGGACCATCCAGCCTGGGTCGACGGTGACCGGCGCGTCGATGTTTTGGAACGCCTTTGAGATGGCGAACTGCTCTGAGTCGGGGGTCTGCACTGGGATGAGGTCGAATCGGAACTCGCCCCCTGCACCGAAAAACGCACTCGTGTTGAGTGCCCGGAGGTGGACCTCGTAGTCCACCGCTACGGGAGCCGAACGGCCCGCATCACGGTTGACGTCGACAGGGGTGTTGAGAAGCGTGATTGCAGTAATGATGGGCTTCATGTCGGACTCTCTTTGGTGGCGGGCGCCGCACCCGTCTCACAATCCAGTGAGCGGATCGAGTCCATCACCACAAGAGCCCCCCCGAAAAAAAAACCAGATCGCGCGAGATCCGGTCTTCCGTGTCCGAGCGGACTGCGCTCCAGCGGATCAGTCCGTCCGGCTGGGTCGCCACAGTCAACCGGCCACCCTCAGCTGAGGTCACGCACCAAGCGGAAGCTGAGGTCCGCGGAGCGGGTGTCCGGCTCCGCCATTTCCAGCGCCTTCGCCCAGGACGCCATCGACGGACGGGCCCACGAGCCAGGATGCAGCATCCGACGGCCATCTTCAGCGGCATCGGACAGCCAGCAGCCCATGTTGCCGGCCAGGTCACTCACACCATCGGGGGTGCAGTCCGCGGCGAACACACCCACCGCGCAAGGTCGGCCGAGCGCCTCTTCCTTGGTGTTGGCATTGCCGTCGCCGAAGGGGGCGCCCCAGGGGTAGGGCCGCTTCTCGAGGCCACGGACTACCGCGCGGTGTTCGTTGGCAGTGAGCAGACGCGCACCAGAGGCACTTGCATATGCCTCAGCCTCCCACCAAGTGGGACCCGCGACCGGCTGGTTGGCCACCACGAGGTGGGCGGACTCCGGGTTGGAGGCCAGCACATCCCAGCGGGCCGCTCCACCGTCGAGCCACGCCTTCCCCGCATCCGACCAGTCCGCAGGGTTGTCGTAGCCACCCGAGTCTGCCCAGTTGCGGAACTCCTCGGTGGTGACGGGAAAGCGCGCGACCTCAAGAGCGCGGCCATCGGCGACCTCAACCTCCACCCAGTAGTCGCGATTCTGGGGTCGACGCAGTCGCCGGTCGCCCAGCTGGCCCAGCACCTCGCCCATCTCCATTCGCTGACGTCCGTTGCCTGCGTAGCCTTCAAGCAGCTCCAAGAGTGCTGCGACCACCCGGTCCCGCGAGATGCCGCCCACCGATGCGCGAGACGCCAGCTCACGGCCAAACGCGGTGAGGGGGCCCATACGAGGGCCGGCCTTGAGCGCGAGGATATCGTCGAGACGGGCCATCACATCGGCTTGCTTGGGCGTAGACAGAGACATGGGGTTCGCTCCTCGGGGGTGGGGCGCACCGAGCGGACGGCCCGGACGTCTTGGAACTAACCCCACCTTCCAGCGCCCGCACCGGCCACACCCGAGCCTCAGAGCCAGCCGCGGCGATGGAAGTACACCAGCTGTCCACCCGCCACCGACAGCATCACCGACAGCAGCGCGGGATAGCCCCAAGCAGTGTGCAGCTCCGGCATCACGTCGAAGTTCATGCCGTAGAGCCCGGTGAGGAAGCTCAGCGGGATGAAGATCGTCGTGACCACCGTGAGCCACCGCATCGTGTCGTTCATCCGATGGCTAGCGAGCGCAAGCCGAAGGTCGAGCGCTGCCTGCACCCGGTCGCGCTGAGCGTCGAGAGACTCCACCACCTCCACAATGTGGTCGCGCAGGTCCCGCAGATACGGCGTGGTCTCCGGGCCAATGGAACCCAGCCCCATCGACAGCAAGGCCACCGCATCCCGAAGGGGCAGTGCGGCCCGCCGGAAGGACTGCACCTGTCGCTTGAGGCCGTGGACACGACCAGGAAGATCATTGTCGAAGCGGTCGAGCGGCCGGTCTTCGAGGCCGTCCACCGCGTCATCCAGTCGCTCCACCTCGCCCCGCCACTCATCGACAACAGCGTCGAGCAGCGCATGAAGGAGATAGTCAGCCCCCTGTCCACGGATGCGCCCAAGCCCTTCCCGAAGGCGCTTGCGCACCGACGAGAACACGGGGCCGGGCAGCTCCACAAATGACAGCACCCAGTGGTCGCCCAACACCAGTGTGATGTGGCGGTCGTCGACCTCACCCTTCCCGGGAACCTCTATCTGCAGCCGCTTGACGTTGACCACGACAGTGCCGCCATAAGCCTCGGCCTTGGCCCGCGTATCCACGGTGACGATGTCTTCCACGGCGAGGTGGTGCAGCCCGAACACCCGCCCGATGTGGCTCACCAGGTCGACATCGTGAAGTCCATCGACATGGATCCAGGTGACCCGACCATCACTGGCAGGGGCAGCCACGGCCGCCGGCGGAAGTGGTGTCTCCACGACCTGATGGCGGTCGTACTGCAACATCTGCACCGAAACGCGGTGCTCGTGTTCCGGCCCCACATAAACGGGGGTGCCCGGCGGAAGGTGCAGGTCGGGGTGCAGCAAGCGAACTCCCCAGGCACAAGCTCTGGGCGCAGGTATCCGGTTCGGTCCGTTCATGGCCCCTTCACCGCACCACACACAAGCCCTGTGTTCCTGGACTACGATTTGGACATGCTCGTCCTCCGTGCCAGCGTCGCCGTGCTCCTCGCGAGCTGCCAGGGTGCCAGTCCACCCGGCAAGTCGTCGGACACCGCTTGGTCCACCGTCCCCACCGACACCGGGCTCCCCCAGCCGCCCGACACCGACTCGCCCGCCGACACCCACGACACCGGCGCTCCACCCGACACCGCCAGCCCATCCTCCGATCCCGGCGACACCCCCGACGAAGCCCGACCGCTGCCCTCGCCCGAGCCGGCACTCCAGGTCTCCGATGCCATCGATCCCGCTGGCGACATCGACTGGTACAGCGTCGAGCTTTCCGCCGGCGACACCCTGTGGATCGCCATTCTCAGCGAACTCCGCAGCCCTCCGAGCCCCCTGTCCCCTCGCCTGGAGGTTCACGGCCCCGGCGGCGATGCGCAGGTCGCCCGGGGCATGCCACTCGCCATCGGCGGCGACAACACCGCGCTGGCCTACGAAGCGACCGAGTCTGGCGTGCACCTTATCCAAGTCGAAGCCGGCACTCCCCACAGCGCAAGCCTGGCCGCGGACCCCACCCTTGGCAGTCCCAACCACACCTACAGCTTGCGCCTGGAGCGCTCCGTCCCATTCGAGTCGGAGCCCGACAACGACACCCCCGAGCAGCTCACGGATTGGCTCGAAGAAGACGGCCACTACGGCTACCTGGGAGATCCCTTCATCGCTGGCTACCCTCTGTTTTCCGGTCGTGCAGATCGCTCAGAGGACCTCGACCTGTTCCCCTGGACGGTGCGCGGCGAGCTCGCAGACGGCACCCCAGCAGACTGGGAGCTGTGGTCCTGGAGCCCCTGGCCAGGCTCCTCACCCGTGGCCGACTGGACCGTCACATCCCGCACAGATGACGGCACAGAGACGTTTCTCGGCCAGACAGGCACACCGACCACCGACCCCCTCTGGCGCATCGCTCGCCGCAACCTCCCCCTGCTTCCCGACGTCGGCCTGCTCGTCGCTCCAAGCCCAAGCGACATGTGGCTGGAGGTGGCCCATCCAGTCGACGCAGGCAGCGTGGGCACCGCCTACACGGGCATCGTCGCAGGCTGGTACACCGACGCGATCGATCGGGAGGCCGAGCTCCCCACCGATCTTGACGAAGCCCGCACACCGACCGTCCACGCCGAAGCCGACCGCAGCGTAACCGCGCTCTGGGGCGTGCTGGAGGACCACGAAAGCAGCGACCGCTATGTGATTGCCGTGGACTCTGAGCGGCCGTGGCTCCAGGTGTTTGTGCAAGCCCAGGGAGTGGGCAGCGCGCTCGACCCGAGCCTGTCCATCGTGGCTGACGGGGTGTTGGTGGACGCCGCGCACACCAGTCCTCTGGATGGCGGCGCCGACCCCGAGCTGCTCGATGTCGACGCCTCGACACTCACGTCGGTCATGGTGGTGGTGGAGGCCGACGGACCCAACGGCGGGGCCTACCTACTGCAAATTCACGCCACCGCCGCGCCGGAGTTCCTCTGAAGCGCGCAACCCGCAGTCCGAAGGGGGTAGCGTCCGAACACGCCTTCGCGGCACGGCCAGCCACGCGAACGCTGGAGCAAGCCATGACCCTCTCACACGCTGCCCTGTCCCTCCTTGTGATGTCGATGGCCGGGTGTGACCAGCTCGAACAGAACGCACAAGGCCTCAACGGCCCGCTCTACAACCCCTGCGGTCACGATGTGGCGCCGAGCGAGTGCCCAGGCGGCAAGTCTTTGGATAGCGGGGAGTCCTATGGCTCCGGGCTGTTCGCCAACGTCACTGGCAGCAAAGGGGTGCACTGGCTCGAAGTCAGCTCCCTCGCCTGCACCATCGAGCTGGACTCCGAGGGCACGGCCGTGTCCAATGACCCCTGCCCCGACTGCGCGCTGGTGTTGGAGATGCAGCACGAAACAATAGTCGATGACTGCGGGGTGGGACCGGTGGTCTACTCCTCGCTCGTGGGCCTCGCGCCAGCAGATAGCGGGGCCGGCGACTACACCGTGTTCATCAGTCTTTACGAGGGCGAGTGGTATGCTGTCGGAGGGGCTGTCGTCGAAGACTGGACCCTCCAGTACGACGTGCCTGGGATGTACGACGAGACCTACGGCTACTACAGCGGCGCACCCAACTACAGCTTCATGGGAGAGCACACATTGACCTTGAACGGGATGCGGTAGACTCCTCGACCGAACCTAGCAGCCGACGTGTCCAAGCTGACGCCCAACGGCCGGATGCAAGTCGAGGACTGATGCACACCGATTTCATCACTCTGCGCGACCTTCAGGTCCAGGCGGTCATTCACGCCGTCGATCCCGACGCCCGCCGGCGCACTCGCCTCGACCTCGAGATCGACCTGCACCTCGACCTCGAACCCGCAGGTCGTGCCGACGACTTCGCGTTCACCATCGACTTCTTCCAGGTCAACGAGATCGTTAGGGCGCTGGCAGAGCATGGCCGCTGGTGGATGCTGGAGTCGCTCGCGCTCACCCTCGCGCGCACCCTCTTGCTTCCCCCCGCCCCCGGCGAGGCCCGGTCCGGAATCGACGGGATCACCTTGCGCATGAGCCGCCCCGAGCTGATGGATGGCCTCGCGGTGCCTGGCATCGTGATTCACCGACCACAGCGGTGGTGCACCACGGAGCGCAGGGTGCTGGGCCCGGGAGTGGCGGCAGACGTCATCGCCGAGACCCGCAACACCGACCTGCTCCGGGTACGCCTCACCGCTGGCTCATCGTGGCGACTGCCGGTGGATGCGTTTCCCGTTCCCCTCGCCAACGTCGCCATCGACGACAACATCGTCTCCTCAGAGAGCTTTCCAGGAGCACTGCTGGTGGTCCTCCGAAAGTAGCGCTCGCTGCCCGAACATCCGCAGTTGAAAGCGGCGGGTCATCGCATTGCGACACCCGACTATTGTGCAGTATCGAGGCCCCCCCGGAGCACCCATGGCCGACCGTTCCCGCCGTACTTCAATCCAAGCAACGAGCCCACAACCAGAAGTGGCCGAGCAGACCGTCGAGACCCAAGACTCTTCACAAGGAGGTCCTGGAAACGCAGCGATGCAGGACGTTCTCAACGACCGCACCACCCGCGCCTTCGCGATCGCCACCATGCAGAGATGGACCGGTGAGCAGCTCACCGTGCTCCAGAGTCTCGAAGGCAGCGACCGCACCACCCGCGCCGAGGCCGTGCTGGGCACTCTTGAGACCACCTGGAACGACCTGCTCAACGGCGCTTCGGTCGACACCCTATCCTTGCCTGCCACCCCTACGACCGCGCCTGGCGCCGCGCTCAACTTGCCCCTGCCGCCTGAGCTCATCGGAGAGGTGCGGCCCATCATCACGATGCTGGAGGCCGGTCCGGTCACCGACGCATCTGGCGGACCCGAAGCCTCGGCCCACAACGGCACGGACTGGAACAGCCGCCTGGGAGTCCCCCAGTACCGCACGCAGTCCGACAACCTCGTGGCGCCGGAAGCCACCTGCAACACCACCACCCTCGCGATGATCATGGAGCGGCTTGGGATGGGCCGCGAGGACGTCATCGGGGCCCTCGATGAGCGCATCAAGAAGCGCTGGCTCCAGGCTGCCCTCAGAGCGCGAACCATCTCTGCGGAGCGCGCCGCGGAGCTGGAGCAGGACCTGTCGAAGGTCGACGAGGAAGAGGGCTGGGATCGCGAGGCGGAGTGGAAGAAGGCCTCGCGTCGCTACATCGACTCGAAGATGAAGGACAAGAGCTACCGCCGAGTGCGAGGGGAGAGTGCGACTTCCGGCGAAACGCGCGATGAGATTGCGGGAGAGATGCTCGGAAATGCCCAGCTTGAGGATCTCTTAGACATGCTTGCCCACGAGGCCGAACTGTCCCGCTACGGCATCGTCAGCGAGCCCGACAAGCTCCTGGCCGAGGTCTCCAACACCGGTCTACCCGCCGAGGGCGACAAGATCTGGGGCGGCGCGGCGTGGAAGACCATCCACAGCTCGGTTCAGCGCGTGCTCGAGGCCGGCGGCGCAGCGGCGCTCTCCTTCCACCACAAGGGCACCCGCGACAAGGGCGCGAGCCACATTGTGAGCATTCAAGAGGTCCAAGCCAGCGGCTTTGTGGTCGACGACCCCTACGGTGAGGTGCGCGCTTCCTACAACCCCAAGAAGTACGACGACGCCTACTATGGCAGCGACTTCTACGAGCAGCGCGTCAACGGGGAGATGGTCACGAAGGAGCGCATCCTCCACGAGCGCACCCGCAAGAACCAAAAAGGCGACTTTGACGACTGGGGCGCCGCCGCCGCCAGGCAGCTCGACACCAACGAGTCCAAAGGCCGCGACTCCTTCCTCACCAAGGCCCAGATCACCGGCTCGATGAGGTACATCACGCTGTTCGAGCGCGGAAAACAGGTCCCTCGGCCCAAGCCGCGCCCAGCCAACCGGGTGCAGTGACCCAGGCGGTCCCCGGACAGTCACGCCCAGCATCCACCAGTGTCCTCCGCAATGACATAGGAGGGCGGCCGCTTCGGAGGCTGGATGCTGCTCGACCTGCTTGTGACACCGCTCGCGACGGGTGCTTGGTTTGCTTCGGTGCAGGAGGTCGCCCGCGTAGAGCTGGGGGTGTTCTTCCCTGGCGTGACCGCAGAGACCATTGCCCGCGCCTCTCTCCTGTTTCTGCGGGTGGACCTTCCGGAGTCTGCACTGCCCACGCTGGCTCGGCTGTCATTCGTGCAGGGCGTGTTTGCGGTGGACGGCGAGCAGCTGCGGGTCTTGGACGTCGACCCCCAGTGGACTCTGCCCCGCCCCTTCATCTATGGCACCAAGTACCGCGGCAAGACCAACGAGCTGCTCACCCAGATGGCGCTCAACATCGCCCAAGCGACGTGCGCGGTGGGCCCGCAGGTGACCCCAAAGGTGCTCGACCCCATGGCCGGCCGCGGCACCACACTGCTCTGGGCAGCCCGCATGGGCATCGCATCGTGTGGACTGGAGCGCGACACCACCGCCACTGCCGACCTCCAGCGCCACGTGAAGAAGCACTGCAAGCTGCTGCGCGTGAAGCACAAAGAGACCACCGGCCGGCTCGGCGGTAAGTCGCGCGACGGCAGCGGACGCTTCATCCGCTACAGCATCGGCGGTACCTCGCTTCGGCTCATCAACGGAGATGCGCGCCATACGCGGGACACCCTGCGGCAAGAGACGTTCAGCATGCTGGTGTCGGACCTCCCCTACGGCATCCAGCATCGCGGCAAGGGCGGCTGGCGCGACCCCACGAAGGTGCTGGAAGCGTGTGCCCTTGGATGGGAAAACCACCTGCTGCCCGGCGGCTCGATGGTGCTCACCTTCAACGCGTTGCTGCCCAAGAGAGACGTGATGGTCGGAATCTTCACCCGTGCCGGACTCACCCATCTCCCGATTGCGGCGCCACACCGGATGAGCGAGTCCATCCTGCGCGACGTGGTGGTGTTTCAGAAGCCGGGAGGGTGAGACGAGGGCGTCGGTATCACTCGACCTCTCTCTTTCAAGAGTCGAGCAGAGCCAGACCGGTGAGGGCCTCTGCGGGGTCGGGGACCACGACTCCAGCATCGGGGTCGAGCTCGGCGGCAGCGGACATCAGGGCATGAAGTGCGCCCAGCATGCTCCGCACGACCACGCGTCGGTCGATGCTCTCGGGATTCTCAAGCCAGGCCAGCGAGGCGGCCTCCACGGCCCCTACGTAGGTGCGCGCAGCAAACCGGAAGATGGGACGCGCGGGGTCGATGCCAGTGCCTTCGAGGATCTGTTCCGACAGTCGGCGCCGGGTGTCGGAGACGATGATGGCCACCTCGGAGTCGACACTTCCGCCGGCGCCAAGCAACAGCTGGCGGAACACGGTGGAGCGGGCCTCCACGAAGTCGAGGTAGCTGATGAGCCCGGTCAGGGCCTTGAGGGACAGCGGGAGGTCGGGGTCGGGACGCACCGACTCGACCATGCGGTCTGCTGACACCCGCACACAGGCCACATAGAAGGCCTTCTTGCTCCCAAAGTAGTGGTACAGCAGCCCCTTGGACACCCCTGCTGCCGACGCGATGTCGTCGATGGACACATCCTCGTAGGCCAGCTCGGTGAACAGCTCCAGCCCGATGTCGAGCAGCTGAGCACGGCGCTCATCGAGCTGGAGTCGCTGGCGAGTCATTTGCGACATGACGGTCCTGGAGGTGGGGCCGACTTTCTAATGGATCGGCCAGCCAAGCTCGACCCAAGCTTATTGAACAATGCCCAACAAGGGTATTGACCCAAGTTCAACAGGTGACTACCCCCTTATTGAACCGAGTTCAACGGTGAGCTTTCCGCCCACCAGCCGGTCCACACGGAGGCAGCATGACGACCCAATCAGGCGTTCCCACCATCCGGCGAATGAACTTCCCCTTCGACGACGCCACCATTCCAGCCCACTGGTACGACGACGACCGGGTGCTCACCCGAAACGCAGATGCCCTCCACATGCTGTTTCCCGCGGGCGAGCGCTTCTTCATGCGCAGCGTGCGGGCGTTTGTGCCCTCGATCAAAGACCCGCAGCTGCTGGCTCGGGTGCGCGGCTTCATGGGGCAGGAGGCCATGCATGGTCGCGAACACCATCGGGCGTTCTCGCTGCTCGACCGCGATGGAATTGAGTATCAGAGCTTTCTCGACAACTACGAGACCCACTGGCTGAAGCGCCTTGAGGCCAAAGCCCACCCGCTCACCAACCTCGCGGTCACCTGCGCGCTGGAGCACCTCACCGCCACCCTCGGCGCCAGCTCGTTTTCCGACCCCATGCTTCAGCGCGCCCATCCCACCATGCGCAACCTGATGCTGTGGCACGCCGCAGAAGAGGTGGAGCACAAGTCGGTGGCCTATGACGTCTACGAGGCCATGGGCGGCGGCTACGTCCGCCGGGTGCTCGCGATGGTGGTGGCACTCACGCTGCTGATGGTGATGTGGCAGCGCGGCACCCGTCACCTGCTCAACCAGGACGGCGGACTCACCCGCGCCGACATGCGCGCACTTCGCAAGAAGGTACAGACCGAAGGCCGAGACCTCTTGGCTGACTTCCGGCGCGCAGCGGTGGTCTACATGCGTCCGGGCTTCCACCCCAACGACATCGACGATGCACATCTTGCCTACGACTACTTCGCAGCGCAGGCGATCGCCTGACACAGCTGGAAACGAGGAGGCTTGGCAGCCATTAGGACAGCCGTGCGGGAGAGTGTATGTCGACTAAGAATAGCAATATCCCGGGCCCCAAGGGCCTCCCAGTGCTTGGCATGGCCCTTGAGTTCAACAAGGACCCCTTCGCTTACGCCAAGGAGGTTGCCAAGTACCGTCCCATC
>Ga0315321_10002165_pt1 | contig 15271 bp, 10 predicted proteins | sample M180m21515metaG_FD_203464 | JGI IMG/M metagenome (GOLD analysis project Ga0315321, IMG submission 203464) | Ammonia-oxidizing marine archaeal communities from Monterey Bay, California, United States - M1 80m 21515 | ecosystem: Environmental > Aquatic > Marine > Intertidal zone | place: USA... | reverse complement strand
GATCGAAATGGCACGTCAAAAGGCCCCGCAAATGAATTTCATTTGCTGCGACCTCGAATCCACACCGCTGCCCGATGCGTTCGCCAATGTCATTTTCTCAAATGCCGCCATTCAATGGTGCGATACTGCCAAGGCGCTTGGAGAAATTGCTCGTATCGCAAAACCGAATGCCAACCTCTTATTGTCAACCTTTGGCACAGCTACCTTTGTCGAAATTCACAATGCCTGGAAAGAGATTGGAGATTCTTCCGACCGCATTCACCAGTTCGAAAACCCAAAAACCATTGAACACCTACTCGAAGATCTGAATTTTGAAGAGATCACGATCAAGCGTGAAAACCGGCAACTCATTTATCATTCGGTCGACGATTTATTGCGAGGCATTCGAAACCTTGGTGCCACCAATGCATCATCCAATCGCAGTGCCGGGTTGCTCGGGAAAGAGCGATATCGTCAGTTCAGGGCCGTTTTCGAAAATCGGTTAACGCAATTTAATCAGCTTGAGCTGACATTTGACTGCATTTTTGTGTTCGCACGAACTGCCTAACGACCTAGTCGGAAGCAATTTCGCACTCAACACAGCACCGAAATCGCCCCAGAGAAACGAAAGTGCTAGCGTTCCAAGTAACGCTTCCAACATTGCTCCGTGATAGGCTTCTAAGATAACCTAACAGATTGAAATTATTGAACTTTGCAAGATGGCTGGCGTAAATGAAAATCGATCAGAGGATGCAACCAATCCGTCTGATTCTGTCGGATGTGGATGGAGTGCTAACGAACGGCGACCTTAGTTTTGACAACCAAGGAATCGAGTCAAAAACTTTCCATGTTCGCGACGGGATGGGAATTAAATTATGGCAACGGTCCGGTCATCAATTCGGGATCATCACCGCTCGCTCCTCCCATATTGTGAAGATCAGAATGGTGGAACTGGGAGTTGAAATTGTCCGGCAGGGGTCTGAAAGCAAGTTACCTGTTGGGTTACAGGTCATTGAGGAGTTAGGTCTAACCCTTGATCAGGTTTGTTATATCGGCGACGACCTATCTGATCTCGGTTTGTTGTCAAAGGTAGGCCTAGCTGCCACCGTTGCCGACGGTGCCGCTGAATTAAAATCAGTGGCTCATATTACGACAACTGCCAAGGGTGGTTCGGGGGCGGTGAGAGAGCTTATTGAGTTAATATTAAAATCTCAGAATCGTTGGCAAGAACTACTTCAAACACACTACGGCATTTGAGAAAAACCGACACCAAGCTGCGACGACAAATGTCAGGATGACATGCGACTGCTAAAAAAAAGGATTTTTGAACTTGGCTTCTGCGAAAACTCAAAAAATCGCACTTCCCAAACGGCTCAACGCTGTTGCGCTGTACCTGATGGCGCTAGCTGCGACCATCTGCCTTTATTCTTGTTACGAGCAGTTTGCAGTCCCTCGACTTGAAGGGCCACCCAAAACGATCACCAAAGTCGCATCAGATTTAGACAGTGACTCGCAACCGCTCCACCAAGACAAATCGTGGTTGATTCCGCTCTTGGGAGAGGGAACAGATCACTGGGAACTTCAACCGTGCTCCACACTCAAGCTCGATGAAGGCATCATCCTATTTAAAGAACGAATCAAATGCCCCGATGGTTCAGTTGAGTTTTCGCCATTCACTTTCGTCAGTGCGACAGCGGAAGAAAGCAACAACACCGAAGCCTCCGAAAGACCGTTCATCGTTCGCTCCACCGGCGGAGCAAACATCCAGTTTAATGAACCGTTTAATGGAGTGAATTTCGACGGGATTAAACCTGTACTTTGTAAATTGCTAGGAGAGGTCAAGATTTACTCCCTCTCCGATAAGGCGAGAGACGAGTCATTGATTTACATCGAAACTCGCAATGTCACAATTGATCCACACAAAATTACAACACCGGAATCAGTTGAATTTATGTTTGGCGAAAGTCTTGGCATTGGTAGCGATCTGACGATCGAACTGTCACATCCCTCCAGTGCGTTGGCTGATTTTTCAAATATCACGGGAATCCACAATCTACAGCTGGAACGAATCGAGAAAATTCGTCTGGAACCGGAATCTAAACAGGCTGCCTATCCACCTAACACATTCCCAACTACGTCGTCGCTAACGCCTCCTGCGAAAAATCAGCTGAAGAGTAAAGACGGCCCGATTGAAGTGACCTGCAATGGTGCCTTCCAATTCAATTTTGCAACGGGTTATGCCGAATTCTTCGACACCGTTACGGCCAACCAACTTGAACAACAAAACAAAATCGAGTGTGATCACCTCGTCCTGATGTTCGGGACGCCCGCGGGAACGCAATCAACACCTCTCAAAAGTGCTCATTCAAAAACAAAAATAGCCGAGCTATCTCGATTAGTCGCCAATGGGGCACCAGCGATAATTACGACTCCATCAGCATCGATCACAGCAAACACCCTCACTTTTGATCCAGAAACGAATCTATTTTCAGGACAAAAAAATCAAACAACCGCGGGATTACCGGTACAAATTCAGTCCGATGAAATGTCGTTGGAGGCTGACTTACTAAGGTACCGTGCCAAGCGGGATGGCTCACTGGGTGATTTGCAAATTGTAGGCCCCGGGTGGATTAAGTTTGCAGGAAAAACAAGCGAGGATGCAATCTCAGCGTCGTGGAAGACAAATTTAAGAACGATCCCTAATCCTCAAGACCCTGATCTTTTCGAATTAGCTCTCTCCGGGGAGTCTGCCATCTCGACGGATTCTCAAACAAGTATCAATGCTGAGCAGATCAGCTTACAAATCCGAAAAACTGATACTCCTACTTTACGACAACCGCCAGCAGTCAGCTCAACTTTCCGTGCACCAAACTCCACGTCACGCAAACCGAACTACATTCCTGTTCAATTAACAACTACTGGCACGACTTACCTTCGCTCACCGGAAATCAAAGGGCAAACGGAAAAACTCGTTGCTGTTTGGCTTAAACCACCCGCGGTCGACAACACTCGCGTCGGCAGGCGACAACTTTCTTTAAAGCCAGTCCAACAACAAAACAATCCGCAACTTGGCACCATCCAATCCGCCTCTTCCACGACTCTATCAACTCCCCCCCTCAAAGCTGGCTTCAGTCCTCAACAACTTCCCACAGCCTCCACTGACTCACCCCCTACGTCTGCCTCTACCTTCCAACCTACATTTCCTCAACGTAATCTTCAAAGTTCCAACACAACTGCAAATCGCAGAGCCCCGACGTCTCAAGCGCTCAACTCCGCGCCCCGCTCCAATTTAAAATCTAAATTGAACAATTCGCCAAAACTTGAGTTCAGCGGGCAAAAACTGACACTACTACTCGAGAACAACCGCTCCCAAACTGAAGTAAAAAAGATGCTGCTTCAAGGTGAAGTCTCCATCAGACGGGAACCCAAACCCGTTAGTATAAATAACGCCATAGCCCGACAACAAAACCCTTCCCTTGAAATCAAAAATAGTTCCGAAGTCGAGCTTGAAAAAATTGACAACAGTGACTTCCACCGACTCACGATTGTCAGTGACCAACCCGAGGGAGCCAATTTATCGTCGGGTGAATTAGACGTTTCCGGAAAACGAATCGAAATCGACGAACAGCAGAACAAACTTGTAATCCGCGGTGACGGAACGTTGCTTTTTAATTCCAGAGAACAAGGTCAGGCTCTACCTGTTAAATTTAATAGTACCGGCACGCCGTCTCGACCGCAGAACTCGACGCAGTTAAACGTGCAATGGAATGAAGGGATGATCTTTGATGGCGATACCATCTACTTTCAGAAAGACGTCCAGGCTAAAACACAAAAACAATTCCCTGACGGAGAAATCGAAACACTCGACTCCCGCAGCGACGCTATGTTTGTTTACCTCAACAAACGATTCTCATTTCAAGATCCTCAAAACTCGCCTCCTAAGATTCGAGAACTCAAATTTACAGATCATACCCCCAACTCAGATCGCCCCTTTCAAAACAATCAAACGCTACTCCCTGATCCGGTTCACCCAGAACCCGTCAAAATTCTCCAGCAAACCTTCAATCCCCAACGGGAACAAACGCAGAAAATACTAGCTCACACTGAACAGACAACTGTAAATGTAGAATCTGGCGAGACTCAACTCAGAGGACCGGGGAAAATCACCATTCATCGATTGAACAATGGAAACACAGGTTTGCCATCGCTGACGTTTGATCAACAACCAAACCAAAATGTAGACCCGCTTAGTTTCATCCAAATTGACTTTCAAGGTGAAATAAAAATTGATACCGAAAACGACCGCCTAAGCACAGACGAGAAGGGAGCCAAGGTTTTTTATGATATGGTTTCCAGTTGGACACCACCGAATCGGCAAAATTTGAATCCGGGAAGTGTGACTCTCGATTGCGATAAACTTGAAATTGAAAGGTGGGCACCACGCAATCAAAAACAACAGGTCGAACTACTCGCCAATGGAAATGTGACCTTCAAAAGCGACGCACTCGATATCGCCGCGGACCGAATTACCTACAACGGTTCAACCGATAAGATTACGATCAAAGGGGGGAGCAGAAACGATGCAAACTTGGTGCATCGCAAATTCCTTGGCGATTTAAAACCGGATCGACTTAACGCCCGAAGCTTTAGTTACTCTGTCAAAGACAAGGCACTAAGCGCTGATGGAATGAGGCAGCTTGACATTAAGTGACCCCGCTGGAGTCGGAACTCATTGGTCGAATCCAGTTCAGTCGAATCCAGTTCAGTCGAAAACCTGTTTTACTTTCGCTGAGGCACGGCTAAAAAATACCGCCCCTGATGGGTTCCGTAAGACCAAACGACGGCCTCATCTCCGTCCTCGTAGACTAGTTTAATGTCTCCGACGTGCTTGATTCCAAACTCAATCGAATCGGGCACCTCAATCTGACGCGGCACTAAGGTCAGCGATTTTACTTGCTTAGGTGCTAGGGGGCGTTTTGACGTCAAGAGACGCGAACGAGTTTCAGGGCTGAGCTGGTCCCAGCACGTGCACTTTAAGACTTTCAATTTTGACTCGCTTTCCAGTGCATCGCTCAAACCGTCGATCAGAGCTTTTGCAGATCCAAAGCCATTCTTCGCCGCAACGAAATCGTTTGCCGAATCTCCTCTTCCGCCCTGCCCCCCCCAGAAATCCAACGCGACTGAGTTGATACAATAACGAAGGCCGGTCGGCTGAGGACCGTCATCAAAAACATGCCCCAGGTGCGCATCGCAACGCCGACAGACAACCTCGGTTCTTACCCTTCCCAGCGAGTAATCTACCTTTTCTTTAATTACTCCTTGCTGCCGCGGTTGGAAGTAACTTGGCCATCCCGTCCCGGACTTAAACTTGGCTCGCGAGTCGAACAACTCTTGACCACAACACTTACACAAATAGACGCCTTGCTCACGATGATCCCAATACAAGCCCGTGAAAGGTCGCTCAGTTCCCTTTTCCCGAGTGACTTCGTACTCGAAATCTGTGAGTTGGGATTTCCACTGTCTTTTTGATTTCGAGACCCGTCGAGGAATCGCCTCCGACAGCACACTGGGATTTTCAGTAGCTTCGGTTAAAGTAGATTTTTTGGGCGCGGTCGGTTGCCCCTGCTGAGCACTGGCAAACTGCCCCCCGAACAGCGGAAAAAATACAGCACAGACGGCAACAATGATCATCCCACAACTGGAATGAAAAAACTCACAACGAATCGTTTGTTTTGAAAAATTCACTTAGATCTCTCAATCTTTATTCGGCACTGATGGTACCACTGTCCTACCAACCGCAACCCCGGCTTTTACTAATTCCTCAGCGCGAAGCGACACTATGAATTCAAACTCAAATCAGGCCTCGGGTCAAGCTCGTCCTGTCTCTGGGGAACCGGCAAAAGCGGGCAAACACAACAAAAAATGGTTCATTGCCGGCGTTGTGCTCCTTTTTGCAATACTCAGCTACTTGTCTCGATCTTATTTGAATCTCGACTATTTAGCCGAACAGGAAACGCAGTTAAAAGATTTTTACCAGTCGAATCCTTTGCTCGTTTACGCAATCGCTTTTTTTATCTACGTCGCCGTGACCGGGCTTTCAATCCCCGGAGCAACGGCTTTGTCGCTGTTGTATGCGTGGTTTTTTGATTTCGTCGCCGGCTTGATATTGATTAGCTTTGCCTCGACCGCTGGCGCGACGATTGCGTTTTTAATTAGCCGGTACCTGTTTCGTGATTGGGTCCAAAAACGTTTTCACGACCGTGTCGCGCTCATCAACGAAGCGATGGATCGCGAAGGGATTTTGTACCTCTTCATGATGCGGCTTATTCCCGTCTTTCCATTCTTTGTAGTGAATGCGGTGATGGGATTAACGAAAATTAGAATTCTCACGTTCTGGTGGGTTAGCCAAATTGGAATGCTCGCTGGAACAATCGTATATGTCTATGCCGGTTCACGTATTCCTGATCTCGCCAAACTTCAAGAACGAGGAATTAAAGCGGTCTTTTCCGGGCCTGAACTACTCCAGCTCACTCTGGCCTTCGCCTTGCTGGGAACCTTCCCTATCGCAGCAAAAAAGATCACAGCCTTCTTACAAAATCGTTCTCACCAGACAACGACTGACGAAACCTAGAGCCGGCCTTCGATATATTGTCGAATCGTCGCATCCGTTTCAGGTTGACTCCAGACCTTGAAAACTTCCGGGTCGAACTGAGAGGCTTGCTCCGCTAGCCGGTCAACGACTGGCGCTCTCAGTTGACGTTTTGTTATCCGAAAAACTGACTCCGGCAATTCTGCGAGCGAGCGAACCGCGCTCATCGACTCTTCGATTAGCTGCTCCGAAGTACACAATCCATCCACCAATTGCGCTGAGATTGCTTCCTCGTTTATGAACGTTTTTCCAGCAAAAACCACATCCTGAGTTCCGCGATTTCCAAGCGTAAATCGCATAATTTCGACAGCTACCGTTGGCAGCGGCACTCCTAGCCGTTGCTCGGGCATCCCTATTTTCACCCCTTTCGAAATGATTCGCGTATCGCACGCCAAGGCCAAAGCACAACCTCCCGCGATAGCAGCACCGTTTACCGCTGCCACCATGGGTTTCGGGAATCGGAATGCTGTTTCAAAGCACTCAATTAATGCTCGCAAAAACTCATCTCGCTGCTGATCCTTAAGCTTCAACCACTTCTTCAAATCAACGCCAGCGGAAAAAACTCGGTCATTCCCCGTCAACAACACCGCAGACGCATTCGAACTTTCAATAGATCTCAAGGCATCGGTCAACCTCTGGCAGAACGCTAAATCCATTGCATTGACTTTACCGTCGTTCATTCGAATCGTGCTGACACCATCGCTATTCTCTACCGTTAACATTGTTTTCCCTGCAAACATCGGAGTAGTTGTGTCGCTCTTGGCGACTTGCAATCAAAAGCAAATCTAAGTCCCAAAATCGTCTCATTCTGAAACAACTATCTCAAAACGAGACACTTGCTGATCTTAGATTACGAGCCTGAACGAAAACCACCCGTAAAATTTCACGGTTTTAGTTATTCGCCAAGAAATTCTCTGATTGGCACACAGATTGCAATTGATGAAGACCAGTCGGCGGGTATCAGACCCTAACGCTCTAATCCCATCCGCCTCCGGGCATCCCGCCGGCTCTTTTAAACTGACCATTATACCAAACGTGACCTGCGAACGGACTTATCAGCAGTGTCACGTTTGTTTTTTGCGCCCCTCGAAAAATTTCCTATCTCAGAATCAAGCCTTTTTCTCGAGCATTCGTTTGTTTTTGCGGGTATTGACGAGATACCAAGGGGAACTCGAAGAGGCCATAACATTCTAATTTCTTAGATTAAGTGTCGGCGCTTCTCGACAAAGCTATACTTCTAAGATGATTAGTTTTTTTCACTCACTTGCCGAACGCTCTTATTTCTGGACACCATTATTCGTCCTGATTGCTTTGGTCTACTCTAGCTGCTCTTTGCAGGCTCAACTCCCCTCAAGCTCTAAAAAGTCCCTCATCGTCGACGAAGTCATCACGTCGGACGGCAAACGGTTTTACGGGATCATTTTAAAGAATTCCAATCGCGATGGATTGACGATTATGATTCGTCGGACTTGGTTTGAAAAAACGCACCCTGACTTTTACCGCACCCATTTAGCGAAGGAATCTGAACAAGAAATTCAAGCGATGACTAACCATCTATTTCGCCTGGAAGCGTGGTGGAAATCCCGCAAAGACAATTCTGAGTTGGTAACATTTGTCGATCGTGAAATGGAACGCATAGAAAAACAACGTGAATCCAAACAGAAAAATCCAAATTCTGAATTGCAACCCTTCACACTGTTAAGCATTCCAGCAACCAGTTTACGGAAAGTTTATCAGCAGCCTCGTGATCGCCACCACATGGCCGGCATTGCGTGGAAACACGACATCGATCGAGTCACTTCGCGATCCATCAAAGCAATCCAACGAGATCTTGAATCAAAAAACATTGATTGGAAACAAGAAAGCTTCGACCTTTCCGACCAGCTAACAATCTCGCAGGAACAATCAGAAGAACAGTGGCGTGCAAGGATTGCGCTGGTTGAATACCAACTTTGTCAACCGCTCGACTTCCAAGGAACGGGCTCAATGTTAGTACGCATTGATCCCAATCAAGCCAACCTTATGCCGGGTGATATCAATGCAATGATGAAACAGTTGATGAACTCAAATATGCAATCTGATTTAAACAGTCTCTTATCAGGTAACCCACTTTTAAGAGACCTAGGAATTGGCAACAACTTTAAAAACAGCAAGCCAAAACAGGACTCAAACTGGTGGCTGAGTGCTGCAAAAATTGCGGAGTCAGAAAAGATCAATGGTTTCTTGACTGCTCGCGTAATCAACCAGACGACCGGGAACGACGCTCGGGTTGAACTGTGCTTCTTTGCTTATCTCAAACCGGGAAAATGGAAAGAAGTCGTCAAAATTGAGTCCCGCGCATCCCACAGCGACGTCGATGCAGCCGAAGTCGATAGGATCAATAACGACCCTCAAATCAAAGGTCTGCTGGATATCACTCGCGGATTGGGAATAGGGTCGGGCGACATGATCGACAAAGCAGTTCGCCATGGTGCGGCCACCAAATTGGCTTTAGAAGAGTCGAGAGATAAATTTTATACGTTTCTAGATCGGCACATCAAACGCTCTGACAGCCCTCCGCTGGAAATCAAATAACCTATCGCGGTGCCTCGACTGCCTCGCATTAATCTTCAAAAGCCACTCGCTTCTCTGCCGTCGCGACGTGTCAAGTTAGTCATGGGTCGCGAATCGAGTTCTACTCGATTTCAACACCAAAATTTTTCTCGTGAAACCTCATAATATCGAGACCTCGCTTTTGATAAATTCCCATCGCGGTGTGCCCGACATCAGGTACGATCATTTTCTGATGCTCAATCCCCTGTGACTTCAAATGGGCCATCCAGGCCAAGTTATTTTCGTAATTGAATCCTTGGTCTCCCACGTGAACCAAAATGTTTAGTGGTGTCAGGCCAGGAACTGACTTTAATTTGTCTAAGTAGACCGCAGTCAAATCCCACGTGTTATCCCCTTTCGCAAAAATCAAATTAGCCGATTCTTGCCCACCACTCTCCGATATCTTTTTTTCTGTAGCATGCCCGCCGCCACCCGGAGCTGCACTGCAAAATAACTCTGGATGCCGAAACATTAGCCTCGCAGTTCCGCGGCCGCCTTGTGAAAATCCCTCAATCCCTCTGCCACTTCGACCTGCGATTGTTCGGTAGGTCGAATCGATATGGGGAATCAACTCATTGATAAAAACATCCGCTCCTTGAGCGGCAGGATCATCAGGCATGTTGTAATGGCTTACCGGACCGCCGTTAACGAACACATAGATCATTGGAGCAACATTTTGCTGACTAATCGCCTTATCAATCTCAGGGGCTAATTTGATCGATTTGAGCTCATTCCCGGGACGACCACCGTGTAAATAGTAGACCACAGGGTACCTTTTCTCCGAACCCTCCGACTTTGCATAATCTGCCGGTAGATAAATGCAGTAGCCCACCTTTTTATTCAGACTCGGACTTTTGAACGTGCCGTGTTGAAGCCCGGGAGTCTTCGCTGCTGATGCCGGAAGTGAATTCACCCATCGAAACGGAGCCGGCTTCTTTTTCGCGCGACCATTCTTTTGCTTTTTAGAGGATTGAGAATTTTGAGCCCCCCCTGCCTTGCCCTTCTCTTGCGCGTAAACTCTTTCTGCACTCCAAGAGACGGATAAAAAACTGACCATTAAAATCAGACTAAATTCCTGCAAACCACATCGGAACATCAATCACTCCTGCAAACACTAAGACAAAAAAGGCTAGACCTCGAAAAAAATCCACCGTTGACTAACACTCGTTCAGGCAATCAACAGTCTCATTAGTCGATCAAACTAATTCAGGCACTTCATAGCCGGCTCGATATTCTCGTTTAATAAACTTATTTGCCCGCTTGGCCTCTTTCCCAATAAACCTGCCCGCCTCAGGATTAAGTTCCATCATCGGACTTAAACGAATTTGATCGCTTTCCATCTCGATGCCATGAACTGCCGTATGCGCCTTCATTTCATTCATCAACGTTGACCACTGGGCAACATCGATCTCTTTGGCTTGCTCCGAGGAAAACTGATCACCACACTGGAATGCAATGTTCGCGAGATTGCACCAACCGGTACTGTGGTGCCCGACTTCGACCTCCGCATTTTGTTGTGAGCGATCGCGGGCTCTCACGGCATCCAAAAAGTTCTTTTGGTGTAAACCATTGCCGCTGTTTCCACTAAATTTCTTGATCAACTTACCGTCATTGTCGTAAGCAGCACCTCTGCCTCGCTGACCGTGGTAGTACCCGCCTTCTCCGTAAACGATGTATCCACTTCCGGGGCCCGGATGCGGAGCAGATTTTTTTCCGCCGGGAGCAGATGGCAAATTAGAGAGTCCGATGACCACGGGAATTCCACCAGTATCGAAGTAAACAAAGTGCACGTTGGGTGTGTCACCAGCATCATTCCACACAACTCTACCACCGCCACCAAATATCTTTTGAGGTAATGTCACTTTATCTAAAAAGACATTGTTTCGCACATCATCGAGAACATGAACTCCCCAATTTCCCATTTCTCCAGAACCTGTATTCCAATCCCAGTGCCAATCGTAATGCAGACTCTTTCTGAATATTGGCTTGTCTTGGGCTGGTCCGAGCCAGAGATCATAAGCGATATTTTTATCAACGCTCAACGGCGTTTCACGCTTTCCAATCGAAGCACGAACACCAAATCGATTTACACGGCAGGCCTTAAGTTCTCCAATCGCCTTGTCTTCATGGAGCAACTGTTTGACCTGCTTCTGCATCGGGTCGGATCGCTGCTGCGTACCAATTTGGCAAATTCGATCATACTTACGAGATGCTGCAACAGTCTGCTCACCTTCCCATTGGCTGTGAGAGAGTGGTTTCTCGACATAGACGTCCTTACCAGACTCCATGGCTCGAATCGCCCCCAAACAATGCCAATGGTTACAGGTCGCGACAACCGCCACATCAACATTATCACTGTCACAAAGGCCGCGCATGTCTGCCCAGCCTTCTGCTTTGTTGTAGTCTCGGCTCATCCGATCCACGCGACTGGAGTCCGGGTCACACAACCCAGTGATATTCACTCCATCTACCGTGGAAAATTGTTTTGCAAGTTGCCCCGCGCGACTACCGCAACTAATGAAGCCGACATTAATTGAATCATTCGCACTCATGTGCTGAGAAGCTCGTAAAGAACTGGCGGGCAGTGACATCATTACGCCTGCGCCTACGCTACCTGCTACGAATTGACGACGTGAAATTTTTGACATGTAGTACTCTAAGATGATTAATTATTGATAATTATTAAGAACTGATTGTAACTCAGGGAACGCTGGATTTCATTAAACCAGAACCAATGCCCCTACCTTTCAATGATTTACTTGATCACCGGCGCCGTATTCGACTCATTTGCCATTCCGCCCGGAAGTTCCATGATCTTGATCGTACGAAAGTGGATTTCCCGACCCTCCGATTCCAAACACAAGTAGCCTTTTTTAACCGAAGCGTCCCGAATTCCGTTTACGAATTTCCCGTTAATCGATAATTTTACATTTCCATCGACCGCAACCACCACATATCGGTTCCATTGGCCTACACCTTTGCAACGGTGTTCGACTGATTTGCTGCGACTCCCGCGAGGGTTTTCAGGCGTCGCTGTCATCCCTCCGGCCCCAAACAATTCACCCTGAACATAAGCAATTGGGGGCAACGATCCATCCTTTCTCTTATGCTGGTTGACCCAGTCTAATTCCAGCATCTGAACTTCCATGCCCTTAGGCAATCGATTCCTCGCATCGGGAATTGCATCACACCAAAGAAACACACCCGAGTTCCCTCCGGGTTCCATGTGACGCCATTCGATTTCAAGAATAAAATTTTCATACTGCCGATCCGATCGCATCACGCCAATCGGCTTGCCAGTGCATACCAATAAACCATCTTTCACCGACCAAGTTTCCGGAGACGTGTTAACGTCGATCCAGCCGGTAAGGTCTTTGCCATTAAATAGATCCCGAAAACCCAACTCTTGCTTATCAGTGCTTTCCTGTCCCCAAACAGCACTCAGACTGCAAGCGAATCCGAAAAATAAAAATACAGAACATCTTAGAATCACCGGTTCACCTCGTTTAGTTAAGTCTTCAGCCATTCACTTATTAATTACATCTCAGGCTCTGTCTGGTCTTCTATTTTACAACAAAGCAACGTTACCTAAATAATCTCACGAATGACATGTCCATGAACATCAGTCAATCTTCGATCAATTCCATTGTGACGGACGGTCAGCTTTAAGTGATTTAGGCCCAGCAAATGAAGCAGAGTCGCATGGATATCATAGACCTGAGTTGGATTGTCTCGGTCGAGCGGTTTGAAACCCCACTGGTCCGATTCACCGTGAGAGATCCCGCCACGAATACCTCCGCCGCAAAGCCAGTTCGTAAACACATGAGGATTGTGATCTCGTCCTGTACTCCCTTGAGTCGATGGCATACGCCCAAATTCTGTCGTCCACAGCACGATCGTATCGTCCAACAACCCCCGCTGTTTCAGGTCTTGAATCAGCGCGGCAGCGCCTCTGGCCATCCCCCGCGCCAGTGGCCCGTGCTCACGTTTCAAGTCCTCATGACTGTCCCAATTCCGACGCGGAAAGCTATTATCATTTCCAGACCAAATCTGAACATAGCGGACACCGCGTTCGAGCAAACGCCTGGCAATCAAACACTTCCTGCCAAAATACTCTATCTCCTCCGGAACATTAATCGCTTCGGGATATTCCGCACCTGCTCGATCAAGACCATACATTTTCATAATATGCTTGGGCTCGGACGACAAATCGAGAGCCTCGGGAGCACTCAACTGCATCTTCGCCGCGAGCTCGTAAGTCCGCAATCTTGATTCCAACCTTTCGTCCCCCTCTCGGGTCATCGCAAAATCACGATTCAATTTATCTAACAACTCTAGCCCTTGAGCGTGGCTGTTCGGCGTTACCAGCTCACCTTTCGGGAATAAATCTCGAATAGGTCGCTCACGCTGCGGGAAAATTGTGGTTCCCTGAGAACTGGTGGGGAGAAAAGCTGAGCCCCAGTTTTTTGGCCCATTACTTGCAAACCCCCGATGATCGGGAAGCACGACAAACGCCGGTAAATTTTCATTCTCGCTTCCCAACGCATAGCTCACCCAAGAACCAACACCGGGAAAACCGGGCCGTTGAAAGCCGGTTGCCTGTAAGTAGGTGGCTTGACTGTGAACTCCCGTTTTCCCTGTCATGTTGTGAATGAACGCCATCTCGTCAACACAACTACCAAGATCTGCCACTGCATCACTAAGCATCTTCCCCGACGCACCATAGGGACGAAACTGGAACGGAGATTTCATCCAGGGACCAAGACCATTTTGAAACGCTTCTACTTTTTCTCCAAAATCAGAGGGTTCACCATGATGCTTTTCAAGCGCCGGCTTGTAATCGAAAAGGTCGATATGGCTCGCAGCACCTGCCATAAAAAGTTGAACCACTCGCTTTGCTTTGGGAGGGTGGTGCAAAATGCCAGAGGTAACTTTTTGCCTACCCTCTTGCCTTGGTATCGATCGACTTTCCGAATTTAACAAATCCAATAACGCGAGCGAGCCAAAGCCCCAAGCGCTATCAAATAAGAATTTCCGTCTCAACAGATCAATGGCCATAAAACTCTTCACGTCTTAAACATGGTTCCGAATCAAAAACAAAAAGATTTGTCCCGGATTTGGTTATTCCAACTTCGTTCAATCAATAAAAACAAATTCACTCAAATTAAAAACAATTCGGATCAAATTTGCCAATCCATGCTGCTGGACAAATTCTCCCATCGTCGACAACTCTAATTCAGTCGGAGATCGACCTAGTGATTGCTGAACTACCTTTTGGATTCTCTCAGATTGATCTGCAGATTCCAATTCAATTCGCCGGGCAAACCTCTTGGACATCTCCAAACTAAAATCACTATTCAGCATTGTCAGCGATTGCAACGGCGTCTGTGTTTCATTTCGCGCCGGCGTACTCTGCGATGAATCCGCACAATCAAGTGTGGTCATAAAAGGATCTGGCTGCGAGCGAACGATAAATCGGTAAATTGACCTCCGATAAGATTTTGGATCTGTGTGGTCGAATTTATGGTACTCGTAATGAGGAGAATGCTCAGTCTTTTCAAGCTGAAACAGAAAATAACCGGCACCTCCCATCTCTAAATTAAGCATCCCACTGGCATGCAAAATAGAATCGCGTATTTCCTCCGCGGACAATCGGCGCCGGTTCATCCTCCACAAATAACGATTTCCGGAATCGGCCGTCATCCCGTTTCCGGAATAACCTGAGGACTGCCGGTATACCGAACTGGTGACAATCAAACGATGAAGGTCTTTGAACGACTCTGCCGAAACGGACTCGCTGCCATCTCGAAAGGTCGCGGCAAGCCAATCGAGCAGTTCAGGATGTGAACGCTCTCCTCCCATGCGACCGAAATCATTCGGGGTATCAACAATGCCACGGCCAAAATGATAGTGCCAAATCCGATTCACAACACTTCGCCACAACAAGGGATTGCCTTTGTCAGTTAGCCAAAGTGCAAGTTTGGATCGAGCAACGGACTCGCTTTCTCCCGACTTAATTCCTACTCCTATCGTCCGTTCGGCAGAAAGAGG
>Ga0315321_10002164_pt1 | contig 15272 bp, 18 predicted proteins | sample M180m21515metaG_FD_203464 | JGI IMG/M metagenome (GOLD analysis project Ga0315321, IMG submission 203464) | Ammonia-oxidizing marine archaeal communities from Monterey Bay, California, United States - M1 80m 21515 | ecosystem: Environmental > Aquatic > Marine > Intertidal zone | place: USA... | reverse complement strand
TATAAGAATCGAATCCTCCATACCAGTTTACAAAGTTACCTCCTATTATTATTCCTTCTCTATCTACTTCCCTAACTAGCCCTATAGCTTCTTCTATCATCAGGGACTGTAATACTCTTACGTCGCTATGTCCTGTCAATCCTTCATAGTAATCTTTGTCTGATCTATTATGAGTAAATATTATATCTGCTGCTCTTAAAGTATTGTAGTACCATATCTGTTTATCGAGAGTATAATCTTGATAGTACCAGTGAGGACCTTCTTGCATTACGGCTACTTGATTACAATGCTGTCTTAAATCATTTAAATTAAATTCAGGATTCTTTTTAGGAATGATAACTATTCCCAAATCATATTTCTTTTCCGGAACGTCTTTATAGTTATAATGATCGGCATCTAAAGCTACCATCCAAGCAAACTCTACTCTCATATTATCATGAGTTCTAGATACTTTACCTTTAAAAGGCATCTCTGTAAAAAATGCTATGTTGTTTGACATATAACTCCTTCTCTATCTTCTAATGTTCTTCTGTAACCTGCTCCGCCTCCTTCACCGTACTTCCATCCTTTTTCTTCTCCTATATACTTTACAAATCTTATTACATCTTCTGCAATCATTTCATCTACTGCTCTCTTTATACTTGGATACGTACCGTAATCATCATATACTACATAGGCGGCTTTATTTCCTACTTCTTTAACTACTTTTGTATCTCTTCTAACTGCTCTATAAGAATGTTCAGCATCTATAATATAAACATCTCCTTTAGGAAGATTTCCAACTCGTTGACGCCAGTTATTACTTCTTCCAATACCAATTACATTAGAAGTTACATTTTCGAATTGTTTAAGATAATCTTCTGAATCCTCGCTACTCTTTGAATTAATAGTATAAACTTCTTTGAAAAACTTAGAACAAAACCCAGTAGTATATCCTCTAGATGTACCGAACTCTACTAAAATTTTATCATTAAAATTTTTAAAGAAGTCATACAGGTCAGCTTTAAACGTATGACTAGTAGTAGAATGATCTTCTACTTTGTCTGGTATTCCCATTGACTCTATTAATTCTCTTCCAGACATTCTGATAGTGTTTTAAATTTTGCTCCTTGATCTTTTAAGTAAGAGAGCGATAACCTCATTTGTTTATAATTAGCTTCATTCCAAACATTATCATTCCATTCTCCAGCTATATGAGATTGAAACATTACCATATCTTTATTATGTATCTTAATATCTGTTTCGTTAATTCCATCATGACCAAAGAATGTTTTACAGCTCCAAGGTATGTTATTATTATGTTCATAATGTATAGCAGCATATTGAAAATGCTGACCTAGTTCATTTACAGCTATAGGATGAGCTAACCAGCCTGGGTTACGCCAGCCTTTAGGAGTATATCCTATAGCTTTCCATTCATCGATAATCTTTTGTATTCTATCTTTTGCTTTTTCAGCAGTATCTAATTCAAAGAACTCACACTCTCCTATATCATCTCTTTCACAAGCATGATAGTGACCATGAGCTGCTAGTTCAAAATAACCTTTAGAATTTAACCAATCTATCCAGTCTTTATGGTCAGATAGTTTAAAGTTATAATGATATTCAGAAGGTATAAATAAAGTAAATTTAGCTCCAAACTCTTTATTGAGCTCGTCTAAATATCCCATACAGTCATCTCCTTCTATACCCCAGTATTTTTCTGGGTGAATATCATCTATACTAATTGTTACTTTCATTAAAATTTATCTTCTACTATATTAAATAAACCTGTGAAATCGTTTTTACCAGTGTTATTAACTGGATGTCCGTACGTCTCTGTATTGATATGTCCTATTACATCAATAGCAGGAAAGACATTGTTGTTAGATAGCTTTTGAAAATAAGAGTCTGGTCCGAAATAATTACGTCTTAACTCTTTTCCTTTGTGTACATAACTGATAGTAGGTTTTTGAAACATAGAGCATAGTATTGAATTACCTCCGCATACTGTTATAAACCCTTCACAGTTAGCCATAACTTTAAGTTGTGATTCATTATAATTTTCCTTTACTATATTATCTAACCATGTAACATTCTCATGATAGTCACAAAGTTGGTAATCAGTTATAACTCCTACACCTTTGACATCAGCTTGAATATCCTTTATACCTGCTCTAATAGAATTTATCTCATTCTCATCTATTGTGAATCCTTTTTGATCCATAGCTGCTCTCTTATATATTACATTATACCCTTTAGCATTTAATATAATAAACAAAGTATTAAGAGTCTCTATATCAAAAAAACCATAAGGAGTTTCTCCGTGCTCTAAATTTAGCTTGTTGTTAATAAAGATAGTTGGTCTATCAAAATTATATTCATCGTTTTTGAAATGCTCAGAATAATTAGGTACTTCCCATTCATTATAATCTAACACGCCTGGTTCTTCTAAAGAATTAATACCATGAATCCAATCGTTAGGAAGCGTCTCTAGACCTGCTAACTTATTATTAATAGTTCTAGATTGAAACTCTTCTTTAACATTATCACAGAAATAATAATAAGGAGACATTCCTTTGCTTGTAACAACTCCTTCTAGCTTACCTTCTTTATGTAGGTGATATGCATATGGAACTGCTAATGCTAACTCTATACCGAACTCTGGGTTAACTTTAACTATCATTTAACTTGTTTAATTATTTGAAAGGCTTCAGCATATTTACATTTTGCTTGTATACCTCTAAACTTAGCTAGAGTCTCTAAATTATCCTCTACACTAAAACCATGTTTATTGTATTTAGTCATTTGACTAATATGACAATTAGAAGCTTCTATCTTTTCTTTAAAAGTACTAGAAATATCCTCGTATGAATTAATAGTCATAGCGTTAGCTGATAGTCTAGGAACAGGTATTTGTTCGTAGCAGTAAACATTAGGAACATATCTAGCTGCTGCCATAGTAGCTCTAAATGTATTGATATGGTCTTGATTAGCATCTCCTTCCCAGTGCGTATATACTGTATCTATATTATGTCTCTTTATAATAGTTTCTATAGCACTAACAGATTCAAAACTAAATGGAACTTTTAAGTCAGTAAAAGATAAAATCTCTACAAAATGTGCTCCTAATATATCAGCAGCATTTTTAATTTCTGATTGCAATTGTTCTTTTGTTCTAAGAACTTCTCCTGTAGTACCATCTTTAGACTCAGTACCTGTCATACAAAGGTATACTATCTTATCTCCTCTATACTTATGCTTTACTAATGTACCGCCTACACCAAACTCTATGTCATCTGGGTGTGCTCCTATTGCTAATATATTTTTCATATAACTTCGTCGCTGTAAGGACCTACATTAAATAGTAGATCTAAAATATTCATATAAGGTAAAAAATCTCCATACTTTTGTTCGTATACTGGATGTGTATAGTTTTGCCATTCTAATTCAATATTAGCTTTCTTAAAATCATCTTCATTTATATATCTAACAGACCCAGAGCCTGATCCGGTAATATATTTAGTAGCTTTTAATTTCTTTAGTATAGACATAATTCTATTAGCTCCGTTGACATCTTCTTTTATAAGCTCAGAACTAAAATAAACCTCTGTATCTATATCTAACTCATACAAAAAATACTTTATTAAGTTAGTATTAAAGTCACTTATGTTATCAAATTCTTTATAGTACTCATCTTTAAAATCTTCTATATACATTTTATAATAGGTACTCTTATTATAAAACTGATGTATTAGTCTTAAATGCTCCTCTTTCCAGTTACTTTTTTTATAGCTAATCTGATTAAAGTTTTTCATTTCACTTTTACCTTCTACAGGAACAGTAAGCCATTTACTATTGTTATCTATTTTAATCTTATTTCTATTACCAAAGTGTCCTTTACCTCTAGGGTACTGTACATTATCGAATATTACAAAAGCATCACTTCGTTTAATCTTATCAAAGAAACCTAACCAAGGTAGGAAATTAGGTTGGTGTATACTAACGGTCATTTAAAATTTTAATTATAGAATCACAAACATAATCAACTTGATCTAAATCCATTTCAAAATACATAGGCAATGCTACATGTCTATGAAGTAAATCATCTGCTACAGGATACTTATACCCTTTTACATAATCTAAAAATGCTGGTTGCTCATGACAAGCTGGCCAGTAAGCATTGGCAGTAGGTACATTATGGTCTACTAATAATGTTTCACAGAAGTTAGTTCGTAATCCTAGATTAGTTCCTTCAGGTAATGCTATGATATATTGCCACCATGTCATTACTTGGTTGTTAGGTATTTGAGGAACAACTATATCAGTTTCTTTTAATCTCTCAGCATATCTATCAGCTAATAAATTTCTCTTAGTAACGAATTCATCTACCCTTTTAATTTGAGTAATACCAATTGCTGCTGACATTTCAGGCATTCTGTAATTAGATGAAGCTACTGTACAGGTAACGCCAAAATCTAATCCTGCGACTAACGATGGGTTTCTAACACTGCCGTGGTTTCTTAGCACTCTACATTTCTCAGCAAATACTTCATTGTTCGTTGTAATCATTCCTCCTTCTCCAGATGTAATAATCTTAGTAGCAAACAAAGAGAAAGCTCCTGCAAAGCCTATATTTCCAGCTTTAACTCCATCGATTGAAGCTCCTACAGCATGTGATGCATCTTCAACCAGCAACAAACCTTTATCCTCACAGTAGTTTTGTATCTCTTTATAATCAGAAGGAAGCATACCTGCCATATGAACTAACATAACACCAGCAGTATCTTTATCCACATTTTGTTTAATTATATCTAGGTTAAGACATTGAGTAATTGGATCAATATCTGTTATTACTGGTATATTATTTGATCTAACTACTGCACTCACACTAGCTACAAAAGTCTGAGTAGGTACTAAGAACTTTTTACCTTCAATATTAGAGGCTCTAAGCATTACCTCTAAAGAAGTAGCACCTGAGTTTGTAGCTATTGCATATTTAGTACCACAGTACTCTGCAAATAAATTTTCGAACTCTGTAACATACTTACCTTGAATAAACATACCTGAGTCTAGTATACCTTTCCATGCATCTTCTATATAAGGTTTATCAGCTTCCGGTATACAAGGTTTAGCTCTAAATAATTTTTTAGTATCCATATTTCTCTTTTCCTATTTTGTTATACCAATCATAAAGTTCTTGTATCTTTTCATTAACTGGTTTAAAATTATGACTATGTTCATTCTCTTTTACTCCTAAATCGTATGCAGGAGCCCAGAAAGATTTACTGTTATATTCTACTTCATAATCTTTACCTAGAAAGGCTGCTACAATTGCTATATATTCATTCATAGTAAATTGCTCTGGGTTGCCTAGTTCTACAACGTCATTATTATACCAGTTACTTTCTACTATATGACTTAAGAATCTAACAACATCATCTACCCAAGTAATATTAAATGTATATTCTCCATTACCGGCAATAGTTACAGGTGTATTATTCTCAATCTGATTTATTATTTGTGCTGTTCTTGCTCTATGGCTGTTAGGTCCATCTATATAAGGAGGTCTAACTGTAATAAAGTTATTAAAGTACTCTTTAACTAATGCTTCACATTCTTCTTTCTCTGTACCATATGCTCCCCATTCGGGTCTACCTACAGAGCCGGAACTAATAAAGATATATTTTTGGAAAGGAAATATAAACTCTCTAAACATTTCGAATTGCTCTGGTTTAAATAAACAAAAGTCAATAACTATATCAAACTCGGCAAAAGGTATCTTCTGTAAATCTCCCTTAATATTTCTATCTCCTTGAATGACTGTTGCACCTTCTGGTCCTATTCCTTTTCTATTAAAGACAGTAACGTCATATTTAAAGCCTATAAACCTTTCGGCTAAAGCTTTACCTACAAATCTATTACCTCCTATGAATAATATTTTCATTATATTAATGGTATTATATCTTCTACTGTATATTGTTCTGCTTGACTTGAGTCTTCTCCATCTTCAAGAATCTTTTCGTGAAAATTCTCTCCTGGTTGTAATCCTATTTCTTTTATTTTCTTAGTACCTCCTTCAGGTAAGTACTTACGGTACATAGCATCTAATAGGTTCTCTATGCTCATAGCTTTCATCGATGGAACATATGGTGATGAATCCTTAGCATTCTCTAAGCAATCGTAAATTAAATCTAAAGCTTGATCTACACTCCAAAAGAATCTAGTAGCTTTAGGTTCAGTTACTATTAACTCTTGATCTCTTTCAATTAAGTCTTTCCATTTGCATAAAACTGATCCTGTTGAGTATAATACATTACCATACCTTACTATTCTGTAATCACAATTAGGATTTAATCTTTCAAATTGAGTGAATAATCTTTCCATAAGTAGTTTAGAAGCTCCGTACACTCCTGATACTTGTGCTGCTTTATCAGTACTAATACCTACGATAAACTCTAAATCCATATCTAGAGAGCATTCTAATATATTCATAGAACCAATAGTATTAGCTTTAATAGTTTCTCTTACTGTCTTCTCTGCTAATCCTACATGTTTAGATGCTGCTAAATGAAATACTCCATCTACATCTTTCATAGCTTGTCTTACTTCAAATATATCTGATATATCTCCGTTAAGAATCTCTACTTGAGGAAACTTTTGTTTAGCTTCAATTAACTTGCCTTCATCTCTAGCAAGTATTCTTACGTTAGCGCCATCTGCAAGTAGTCTTTCTACTAGAGGTACTCCTAAAAATCCGCTACCGCCGGTAACTAGATAGAGTTTATTGTTGAGGTTGTACTTATTCATATTATAATATAATTAAAATTATTCAGATTTCAAACTATTCCATACATCTTTCCAAGTAAATGGTTTAAAGTTAGGATTAAATATATTGTAGCAATTCTGTTCGCACATCTTATTAGCAGGAGTATACCAATCATGAGCTCCTCTCTGAGCTCCTGGGTTAGTTTTATCTAGTCCTTCTTCTCCTTTAACGTTAAAACGTTTATTAGGATGTTTTCTATTGTGTACTAAAAGTATATTCTTAAAATGATATTGAGGTATGTTACCTAATACTTTTTGAGACATTAACATAAATGCTGTATCTTCGTGAATAAAGAATACTGATCTAGGAATGTTAACCCCTGCTTTAACTACTTCTGAGCTTATAATTAAACCACAGCCGTTATACTTATGAGGAGATATTACACTAACATCTAAGTCAGTAGCTTTATCATTAAATTTATTCATCTCTTCCTCATTCATAGTGTATCTTAGACTCCACCAGTTTTCAGTATCCATCTCAATAAAAGGCTTATCAGTAAACTCTGGATGCTCTAATGGTTTCCAAGAATCGTCCCACATCTTACATATAGCGAAAGTAGCTAAATACTTAGGTGTCTTAACATTTTTATGTAAGTGATCTAAGACAATAAAAGACTGTTTAGGTACAAGCATATCACTCTCACCCCACATTAATACGTCTACTTTTTCACAATAGTAATCATTAAACCATCTTCTATAATCTGCTATAGTAAATAATTCTTCTCTTATAGTAAAATTACCATTAAAACGTTCAAGTGACTTAGATATTTTATCTATAGAATCTTGCTTAATTTTTTGATCGGCAGCACTTTCTAACTCTTCATTAACTATAAGACATACATCTACTATTACTTCTCCATCATATACTTTAACAGCTTGTTCTAAAGTATCTAAGTATTCATCTATAATTTCAGACTCATACCACTGTACTAAACAACCTATAGCAAATTTTGTCATGTTAATTCTATTTTATTAATTATTTCTTTTGCTGCTTCTACACAGTTACCAACCTTACCGCTAAATAAGTAAATAATATTATCATCAAATCTAACGACTGTAGGTCTTTCATCTGTTGCATCTTTATTAGGAAGAACAGTTCTTATTGTAAACATAGATCCTATATGTTCTGCTTCTTCAATATCTGGGAAGAACTTTTTAGCTGACTCTATAAATCTAGGAACATTAGTATACTTTGGATTTTTAATAATACCATTGTTAAGTAGTTCTTTATAGGTTGGAGGTACTTCTGGTTTTGCTCCTACATTTCTATTATGTATAGCATGAACTACGTTTCCTCCTACGTGAAACTTAGTAGTACTATAAGGATCAAAGCACATAAAAGGACCGTCCATTACTACTACGCTCTTATTAATATAGTTATCTGGTAGTTTAAACACAGGCTTTTCACATAATTCAAACTGGTAATCTCTATCCTTTTTATCAAAGTTATTGAGTGAGCTATAAGTAGCAACGACTGAATATTTATACCCTGATAGGTCTTTTATACTTTCAACTTTACTATCTAAATATACATTTACGTTACATCCAAATAATCTATCTTCACATATAGTTTTTAAAGTTTCAGGACAGAATAAACTTTCCTTCACTCTTACAGTTAAGTCACAACCGGGCATGCTATCAACTATCATCCATTCCAAGTTACATTGATCAAGCATATGCAAATATTCTTTAGGGGTAGTTAGAGTATCGTTAGATGCTATAGAATAATAATGATCAACATTATCTATAATTGCTCCAGCATAGAAAATCCTAAACTCTTTTTCATTATCTCTACACGATATAATAGTCTCTTTACTCCTAGGATAATGATAACCTCTATGTACTCTATATTGATTGATAGCTGAAGTAGCTGATAGTATATCTGATTTGCTTTCATATAGATCAACAGTATAACCTTTATCGGATAATTTTAATGCAGAGGTAATTCCATATATACCTGCTCCTACTACAGCAACCTTACCATATAGTTCTTCTTTTATCATTTCAGATATCTTTGAAGCAAATATAGCTCTTTTTTTATTAGCATTAAAATCTGCATTACCTGATAGTGCAACCGATAGCATAGTTTCTAATGCATCTGTTTCTGCTGATGTAATTATGCTATGTTCTTTCTTTTTAAACCAATCAAAGTTATAATCAAATAAGTATTCTTTACTACCGTATTTAAGTTTAAACTTTTTAACCAGAGGTTTGTTTTTAATTATTTCTAAATTATACTCTGTGTTATAATCTACATCGTCAGCTATGAGATAAAAATGATGGTAAGCTATTCTATCTATAATATTAGAAAAAGCTCTTCCCCATTTTTTATAAACGAAAGAATTAATATCCTTTATTCCCTCATACATTAAAACATCATCAACATAAAACTTACAATCATTATTGTCTGCTATATCATATAACTCCTCTACAGCTTTAGAATAAAATGCTGCTGGTTTTTCACAGAATACATTTACACCTCTATTAAGAAAATGTTTAGCTTGCTCATAATGAAACTCATTAGGAGATGCTATAATTACCCAATCTACTTTATCTTTAAGCCACCATTTATCATTAGAACCAGCTATCCATTTTACCTCTACATCTAAAGTTTTTAACTTAGATAGTATTTTAGATCCAAATTGACCCTTACCTATTTGTCCTATTTTAATTCCCATAAAGGTAATCATATGTTTTAGTCATCCAATGAGGAACACTTACATCTTTATTTGGTAAGCCGTTAAAGTGCATAACATATCCTGCTTTCGTATGTTGCATTTGTTCGTTTACTACTTCTTTACCAGCCATACATGACATATTATAACTGTATGGTAAAGCTGTCATTTCTATATTATGCTTTCTAATTAAGTAGTTAAGAGGAGTTTGATCAGTACCTACTCCATATTTTTTTTGACACCATTGTATCTGTCTAAAATTAGCATGATAAAAATCTTTCATAGTATTAAAAAACTCTCTATGAGAATAATTTACTATTTGAAAACCACTATTAAAGTATTCATACCAGTTAAATAGAGGTTCATCTACAAATAAATGTTTCTGATAATTCTCCATAGATCTTATAATCCAATCGAAGTCTCCATCGTCATGAACCATAGTATACTTATTATCAGTCATATCAAAGAAATCAGGACAGTCTGGATGTACTATAGTATCAGCATCTACGATCAATATTTGATTAAACTTTAATTGATTAGCATCTAATATATCAAACAAATAGTACCTTTGCCATATCACTCCCATGTACTTCATATCAGTTACTGGTTGTTCCATGGTCATTATCTCATGATCATATTTCTTACAAAAGTGCTTCCAACTATCAATAGATGTTTGATATTCCTTTTTAGTCTTACCGTCTTTCTTTATGTCTATTATAAAAACTAAATTACGCATAATGTTCTTTATATTGTTCCCAAACTTGTTTCATTATCTTAGTTCTATCTTCTATAGGAAATCCTGTGAAGTGCCATACGTGAGCATACTTAACAAAGAAAGGAGTCATGTCCTCATTCAATTGCCAGTTATGTCTAAACATATTCTTTTTATGAATTGAGAATAAGTTCCAAGTAGGAGGTAACGTTTTTCTTTTTATATTTTCTCTCTCTAGCATAAAGTTAAGTACTGTCTGAACTTTGCCGACGCCTTTTATCTTATCTAAACTTGCACTATTTCTTTCATAAAGCTCTATAAGTTTATCAAATATAGGCTTATGCTCTTTAGTAAACATACATACACCGCTATTAAAGTAAGTATCTAAGTTTAACTTAACATCAGGAAAGAATTGCTGATATGAATCTATAGAGTTTAGAATCCATTTAAGAGATGCTCTATCAGTTGCAGTACAGAACTCATCATTATATAAATCAAATGGAGATGGTGCATCCCATTTAATCATAGTATCAGAATCAACATAAACTATCTTATCGTATTTATCTCCTACATATTCAAATATAAGATCTTTATTCCATACTGGGTATTCATATCTACTATCATGTTTATCAATAACAAAGAAGTCTATATTATTTTTATCACACCATGCTTTCCAACTATTCAAACAATATTGACTATAGTCTGAGTTTTCAAACATAGATGAATCATGATTAATAGCTGTTGTATAAATTAAGTTCTTACTCATAGTACTGCTCTTCCTTTCATGCCTTCCCAATCTCTATTATCTCTGACATCGTTATTTTTCTTTTGTACTGCTTTAAGCATAGTAGGTTCTACATCCAATACCTCACATAGTTTAATTAACGCTGATAGGTCTTTAGGAAAGCAATGGCCTCCATACCCGAATGAACCGTCTGGTCCAGGTACTGCCCAATGTGAATTACCTAGTCTTGAATCTAACGTAGAATATTCTACTACTTTATCATAATCTAAACCTAAACTATCACACAGTTGGTACATTTCATTAGCAAAAGAAACTTTAGTAGCTAAGAAACAATTAGTAAAGTACTTCACCATTTCAGCATGAGTAGAGCCTGTTTTAATTATATGAGCTTTAGGGAAGACTTTAGAATAAATCTGCTTTAATTTAGATGTAGCAGGTCTAGGTCCTCCTAATATTATTCTATTCTGGTTATTAAAATCTTCTACAGCATTTCTCTCTGTAAGGAACTCAGGATTGAAAGCTACGTACATATCTTTATATAGAGTATTTAATCTATCTGCAGTACCAGGAGGTACTGTTGATTTTATAACTGCTATCTTACATTTACCAAATGAGTTAATATCATCTATAGCTTTTTCAACTATACCAGTATAACACGTACCATCTTCAGACATAGGAGTTGGTAAACATACAAAGATTATATCTTTACTCATAGTCTCTTCTTGTGTAGAGTTGCTCTTACTGCTATCTAAATCATATGTTGATATATTATAGAAGTTTTTAAACTTTTGATATATTGCATTACCTACAAAGCCTTGTCCAATTATTCCTATACTCATTACTTTCTTAATTTAGTTAGCACTTGTTTTTCGCTTTCAGTAACTTTTAATTTACCGTCACCGTATGCTTTTTCTAGCTCTCTTATTCCGGAAACTAATTTAAATAGTCCCCAAGGAGTAACAGAACAACTTTGATCGGTACCGTACATGTTCCTATCTAACGTTATATGACGTTCAATGATAGAAGCACCTAAGTAGACAGCTGCTACAGAAGTACCTAAAGTTAACTCATGACCTGAATATCCTATATCATAATCGGGATATTTTTCAGCTAATGTCTTTATAGCTGATAAGTTAAGGTCTTCTAATGGTGCAGGGTAACTAGAGTTACAATGTAATAAACCAAATCTTTCAGATTTACCGTACCATATTTTAAACTTATTCATCATTTTAACTGCTTCGTCTATTTCCTTTTTAGTAGACATACCTGTCGATAGAATAACTTTAGGAAAGGTTCTAACCGCTTCTTCTAATATTACTTCATTAGTTAAAGATGCTGATGCTATCTTTATAAAAGGTAAATCATACTCTCTAAGAAACTGCACTGAATCTCCATCCCATGCTGATGCTGTCCATTTAATATTCTTCCTGTAACAGTATCTATCTATTTCATCATACTCTTCTCTATTGAATTCTATCCTATGTTTATAATCAATATACGAAATTTCTCCCCAAGGAGTAACTCTTTTTAAATCTTTTTGACTATCAGGAACACACATATCTGGGTTCCTTTTTTGAAATTTAACTACATCACAATCTGCTGCTGCAGCTATATCTATTAATTTTTTAGCAGTATCCAAATCACCGTTATGGTTAATACCAATCTCAGCTATTATGTAAACTTTTTTCATATAATTGCTCTGCTACTTTAAATTGCCATTCATAATCTATATCAAATGCCTCTCTTTCAGACATTTCAAATAACTTTATACCTCCTGGTGCTTCAAAGTCACCCATAAATCTATCCTCTTTTATAAGATCCATTCTGGAAGCATATAATACATGGGCAGCTTCAAAGATAGGTTCTACTGCTTTTGTATTCATAATCGTTTGTCCTTCAGGCCAAGGAGTTATTAAAGCTCCTTCTTTATTCCAATAGTACGTTTTCTTTTCAAATACTGCAAATAAATTCTCTTCTTCTTGCTTTACATATTGCCGTACAAAGGCATCAATAGTACCAACATCCAAAAGAGGATTACAAGCGCTAATAAGAACCACAAATTTGTGAGGAAGTTTATTATGCCATTCATAAATCGTTTTAAGGTCATTATCATTATTCGCAGATTCATAACTTCTAGTATAAGTTCTTATATTTCTTTTAATATTAGCTTCGTGAAATAATTCTGTTTCGTATACAGAAGCTATAATATTCTCAGAAGGAATTAATTTTGAGGTAAGTAACTTATCTAATAATAAACCAAATAAATTTGTTCCTGCAAATGGTCTGAGCATTTTATTAGGAACTCTTTCACTGTTTAACCTTGCCTGTACTATAAATGCTATGTCGTCTATATTCTTCATAACGTATCATAGTATGCATTTTGTTTTTCCTGTCTTTTAATTTCTTTGAGATGGTATAAAGATAATTCCTCTTTAGCAGGTAATGGAGCATAAGTCTTAAAACCTTCTAATACTTCATGAACTTTATTCTTCCATTTAATCTCTGTATTATTCTTCCATATACGCCATTGATAATCTGGGTAGTTAACCCATCCTTTATCATCTACTTTCCAACCCCATTTAGCTATATGACCTTCTGTTAAACCTTCTACTGTATTGACTCTAGGAACTAAATAAACTTCATTGTCTGGATTAGCTGCTAAGATTACTGGTAAAGAAGTAATAAGAGACTTATGAGGAAACTCATCTGCATCTATTTGAAAGATGTAATCACCGGAACAGTATGATGTAAGTTTATTTTTCCAGTTGGCAAAGTGGTGATCAAAGTCTCCTCCGTGCCAAGCAAAAGCACTATTAACAGACTTAGCTCTCAAAAACTCTTCTACTCCAATGTCACCATTCTTCTGATCATATAATACTATAACTTCATCCTCTGGTCTCTTATATTCTAAGAGAAGAGGAATAAGTTTCTGTATCTCTACAAACTCATTACATACTGTTATAGCATAACTTATCTTCATAGAGAAAAAATATACTCTTTTAGCTTATCTTTTGGTTTCCATCCTAAAAGTTCTTTAGCATCATCATTAGCTCTTAATGAACTATCATAATTACCTTCCTGGTCTGGTAGAAAAACTGAATCGCAATTAAACTTATCTTTAAACATACTATACACTTCATTAACTGAATAGTTAACTCCTGCTCCTAACTCCCATGCATCATTATGTCTTTTACTCTTTGTAGCTATTCTAAATAAACCATCTACTATATCGTCCACATGAGTATAGTCTCTTCTTTTGTCTCCTGTGCCTATTATAGTCAGAGGTAGATTGTCTTTTATTTGCTGTCTCCACCTGCCTACTACTGCTGCATAGTCACCATCTAATATTTCGTTTGGACCATATACATTATAAAATCTAGCAATCTCTATATTCATCTGGTAAGTTTTTTTATATAACTTACATATTTCTTCTCCTGTATACTTTGTAAACGCATAAGGAGAGGCAGTAGGGTCATAATGTCTAGAGGAAGAACCAGCATATATAAGCTTAATATCATTTACTCTAGCATAATCACATATCTTCTGAGTACCTACTACGTTAGCTCTGAATGTTTCATTTGGATTATCGAATGAAGGTTGAACTCTAGATAGAGCAGCAAGATGAAATATAATATCAAACTCAGGTGTTATTTCACTTATGTTTGTAATATCAGCATTTATATAACGAGCATCAATTACATGATTATCTATATTTCCTAAAGAATAATTATCTATAGACGTAACTAAAAATCCTTCTTTAGATAATCTATCCACTAAATTAGATCCTATAAAACCTGCTCCTCCTGTGACTAAGACTCTATATTGCATAAAAACCTATAACTTCTAAAGCATCCATGAAGTCTTTCTGCTCAAATAGTTTAGCTCCTTGCATGTCCATTTTGTATTGTTGATCTTTTGGAAAGTTTTTAACCTTTCTTTCCTCTTCAGTAATCTCTATTGCTTTAACAGCAGACCACTTCCAGTTTTTCTTATCAGTACCGTCTACAAATACCATTCCTTTACCAGGAAGTGTCATAGTGGCCGGAACCCATACTCTATCTTTATCATCAGTATGCATTAAGTCTTTATATAACTCTGGCGAGGTTTCTAATAAGTCTAAGACTGTCTTAGAACCTGTAGTCATTAAAGTAGAAGTTGTATACCCGCTACCAAAACATAACCATGTTGTTATCTGTTTACCATCTTGTTCAAAGTTCTGCTCATAACAAGCATTACTACCAAATGGTCCTTCAACTAATTGATCTTTATTTATGTTCATACTTTCTTAAGTTTAGGTAAATCTAATTTAGGAAGACTTAGTTCAACTTGCTTT
>Ga0315321_10002163_pt1 | contig 15273 bp, 8 predicted proteins | sample M180m21515metaG_FD_203464 | JGI IMG/M metagenome (GOLD analysis project Ga0315321, IMG submission 203464) | Ammonia-oxidizing marine archaeal communities from Monterey Bay, California, United States - M1 80m 21515 | ecosystem: Environmental > Aquatic > Marine > Intertidal zone | place: USA... | reverse complement strand
GTGCCACACCACCACCCGCTCCATCCGTGTGATGCCGTCGATGCCACAGATGCGGGCGATGTCGGTGGCCTTCGATGACCACGGCGACACGGTGCCCGGCCGCGGAGACACCACGGCGAAGACGTTCGGCAGCTCGTCGTTTTCGTCCTCTACGTCTACAAGGAGCTCGGTCAGCCGGCTGTGGTCGGTGTCGGACAGTGCCGCATCGTGATGGGCGAGGCACACCGCGAACGCGTCGAGGTGCAGCACGCCGGCGGCCACCACGCGCACCTGGTCGGTGAGGCGAGACAGCGCGCCCGACGCCAGGGCCGGTCCGGTCACCCAGGCGGTCAAGGTCGGCGAGACGGAGATGGACGAGGACATCGGTGCTCCCAGAGCGGCGGTCCCCCGAGAGCGCAGGCCCCCGAGGCCAAGGTCTCAGTGCTTGAAGTGGCGGGTGCCGGTCATGACCATGGCGAGGCCCAGCCGGTCGACCGCGTCGATGACGGACTGGTCGCGGATGCTGCCACCGGGCTGGATGACTGCGGTGACGCCGGCTTCGGCAGCGGCTTCGACCCCGTCCGGGAAGGGAAAGAAGGCGTCGGAAGCCATGACGGAACCCTTCGACTTGTCTCCGGCCCGCCAGGCCGCGAGGCGAACCGAGTCAATGCGACTCATCTGACCGGCGCCAATGCCCACGGTGGCGGTGCCCTGGCCAAACACGATGGCGTTGGAGCGGGTGTGCTTGGCGGCAATCCAGGCAAACGCCAGTGCATCGGCTTCTTCGGTAGTGGGGGCGCGCTTGCTGGCGACCTTCCAGGTGGAGCGGTCCACGCCCTTGGTGTCGTTGGTCTGCACCAGCACGCCATCATCAAGGTGACGCACCCGCCAGCTCTGACCCGCGCCGGGGCGCCCCACCATCAGGCGGCAGTTCTTCTTCCGACGACCCAGAATCTCCTGGGCTTCCTCGGTGAAGGCGGGCGCGGCCAGCACTTCCACAAACAGCTTGCCGAGGTTGCGCACGAAGGCGCCATCGACCGGGCGGTTGACCGCGATGACCGAGCCGAAGGCCGAGATGGGGTCACTGGCCAGCGCCTTGTCGAAGGCACTGATGAGGGTGTCGCCGATGGCCAGTCCGCACGGGTTGTTGTGCTTGATGATGGCCACGCAGGGCTCAGTGAATTCGGCGGGCATCGCCCAGGCGGCGTCGAGGTCCACGAGGTTGTTGTAGGACAGTGCCTTTCCGCGCAGCTGCTCAAACTTGGGGCGGCTGCCGGGGGCCCGATAGAGCGCGGCGACTTGGTGGGGGTTTTCGCCGTAGCGGAGGGTCATCGCGCGCTCGCCCACCATCGTGAGTGTGGGGGGCAGGCCGTCGTGGTCGCTGTCGAGGTCGGCCATCCAGCCAGAGATGGCGGTGTCGTAGGCGGCGGTGCGCACAAACGCCTTGAGCGCGAGGGAGCGGCGCAGGCCGGCGTCGACGGTGTCGTTGTCGAGGTGGGCCACGATGCCGTCGTAGTCGGTGGGGTCCGACACGATGAGCACCCGCTCAAAGTTCTTGGCCGCGGCCCTCAGCAGGGTCACGCCGCCGATGTCGATCTCTTCGACCGCCTCCAGTACCGTCACATCGTGCTTCGCGACGGTGTTCTCGAAGGGGTAGAGATTGCAGACCACCAGGTCGATGGCGCCGATGCCGTGGGCGGCGAGCTCGGCCATATGGGCGTCGGTGCCCCGGGCGAGAAGGCCGCCGTGGATGGCGGGGTGCAGGGTCTTCACGCGACCGCCGAGAATCTCGGGATGGCCGGTGACATCGCCCACTGCGATGACCGGAAGGTCGGCTTCACGGAGCTTGCGAGCGGTGCCGCCAGAGGCCACGAGCTCGAAGTGATGGCGGTGCAGGTGGCGGGCGAGCTCGACGAGTCCGGACTTGTCCCAGACAGACAGAAGCGCACGGCGGGTCATGGGCTCTCCTCAGGGGGGCGGAGGACTTTTGAGACGGCGTGCACGAGCAGAGAGTGCTCCACTGCATGAACGCGGGTGGTCAGGGTGGCGAGGTCGTCGTCGGCGTGGATGGGCACTGTGGCGGTGGCGACCACCGGGCCTGCGTCGATCTCAGGAATCACGTGGTGGACCATCACGCCGGTGTGATCGAGGGTCCCAGCCTGGGCCGCTTCAAGCGCTCGGCCGATTGCGTTGGTGCCCGGGAATGCGCCTGGGAGGGCGGGGTGCAGGTTGAGCACGGGGCAGGGGACCGCATCGAGGAACGCGGCCGACAAGATGTGCATCCAGCCTGCCAACACGATGAGGTCGGGGGACAGCACCGCGATGCGGCTGGCCAGCACGCGGTCGTAGGTGGTGCGGTCGGCGTCGGGGTGGTCTCGGAGGAACGGGCGCAGCGGGTAGTAGATGTTGTCCACGCCCGCACGGTCGGCGCGGACCCGTCCAAACGCCTTCTTTCGATTGCTGACCACGCTGACTACGCGTGTGTCTTGGAGCGTGCCGTCGCGGCAGGCATCGAGGATTGCCTGGAGGTTGCTGCCGTTGCCCGAGATGAGCACGACCACCCGCTTGGCCGGGGCGCCCATCATCCGAGCAGCTCCACCTTGTCGCCATGGTCGTCGAGCATCTCGCCGATGTGCCAGGCCTTCGAGAGACCCGACAGTGCGTGGAGGGCGGCGTCGAGCTGTCTGGCTGGCACAATCACGACCATGCCCACGCCCATGTTGAACGCTCGGAAGGACTCCGGCCGGGCGACCCCACCGGCGTCGACCAGCCAGTCGAAGATGGGGGGCGCTTCGGCCGCAAAGCTCTGGGTGTCGATGCGGGCCCGGAGGCCGTCGGGGAGCACCCGGGGGAGGTTCTCCGGAAGGCCACCCCCCGTGATGTGGGCGAGGGCGCGGATGTCGATGCCAGCGGCCTGAAGGGCCTCCACTTCGGCCACATAGGCCGTGTGGGGAGCCAGCAGGGCATCGGCGAGGGAGCCGCCCAGCGACGGGCGGTGCTGCGTGAGGTCGAGGCCGTGGATGATGTGGCGGGCGAGTGAGAAGCCGTTGGTGTGGAGGCCCGACGACCGCAGCCCGATGAGGGCGTCGCCGCGGGTGACCCGGCTGCCATCGATGATGTCCTTGCGGTCGACCATGCCTACGATGGTGCCCACGACGTCGAGCTCACCGGGCATGTAGACGCCGGGCATCTCCGCGGTCTCCCCACCAAGCAGGGCACAGCCCGCCGCTTTGCACGCCTCTGCGCAACCGATGACGAAGTCGACCACCTGCTCCGGGTCGAGTCGGCTCGAAGCCACGTAGTCGAGGAAGAACATCGGCCGCGCACCCTGAACCAGGATGTCGTTGATGCTGTGGTTGACGAGATCGTGGCCGAGGCCGGCAACCCGGTCGACTTGCGTGGCGATGCGGGTCTTGGTGCCCACACCGTCGGTGGACGCCACGAGGACGGGGTCGTCCATCTTCTTGAGCGCCATGGCCGAATACATGCCGCCGAAGGAGCCCACGCCGGCGAGAACCTCGGGCCCGTGGGTCTGCTTGACCGCAGCTCCGATGTCTTTGACGACCTTGGCGCCGGTCTCCAGAGACACCCCGGCGGCGGCGTAGGTGAGGCTCGACAGGGCGCGGTGGCCGATGTCGCGGCGCACCTGCATGCCGTCAAAGTGGATGCTTTCGAGGCGGCCGTAGGCTTGGTTGCGGGCGGAGCGCAGGTCGTCGCCGAGCCCTGTGACCGCGAGCACGCGTCCCCCGGCGGTCTCCACCCGGTCGGCGTTGTCGCGGGTACCGGCATGGAAGACGTGGGTGACGGCGTCGTCGGCCCCGAGTCCGGAGATGGGCAGTCCCTTGGTGGACGTCAGCGGGTATCCAGGACTTGCGGCAACCACGGTCAGGGCCGCGCCGGGATGCCAGTCCACCGAGACCTCATCGAGCCGACCGTGCACACACGCGGTCATCACCTCAAGCAGGTCGGTCTTCAGCAGCGGCAGCAACACCTGGGTCTCAGGGTCACCAAACCGGCAGTTGAATTCCAGCACCTTGGGGCCGTCCTTCGTGAGCATCAAGCCCGCGTAGAGCACCCCGATGAAGGGGCGCCCCTCCGCAGCCATGCCCGCCAGAGTGGGCTTGAGAACACTCTCCACAATGTGGTTGATGTCGGTGAGTGCAGGCGCGGGAGCGTAGGCTCCCATCCCCCCGGTGTTGGGTCCCACGTCGCCTTCGCCGAGCCGCTTGTGGTCCTGGGCGGGGGGCATGACTGCGAGGTTCTTGCCGTCACAAAACGCCAGCACCGACACTTCCTCGCCGACCAAGCGCTCTTCGACGAGCACCGACTCGCCGGCCTTGCCGAAGCGTCCGCCGCAGATCTCGTCGATGGCCTGCAGTGTGTCGTCGATGGTCTCGGCGACAATCACACCCTTTCCGGCAGCCAGGCCCGACGCCTTCACGACCATCGGACGGCCGAGGTCGAGCACCCAATCGCGGGCGCTTGCGTCGTCGTTGAACACCCGTGCGCGGCCGGTGGGGATGTCGTGGCGCGCCATGAACTGCTTGGCAAACGCTTTGGATGCCTCAATCTCAGCGGCTGCTCTGGTGGGACCGAAGCAGGCCAGTCCAGCGTCGGCGAAGCGGTCGGCCAGGCCAGCAGCCAGCGGGGCTTCGGGACCCACGACCGTGACCGAGCAGGCCAGCTCCTTGGCGAGCGCCACGATGCCGTCGAGGTCGTTGGAGGACACCTGCACGCTGCGACAGGAGACCCGGCCTTCAGCTGGGGAAGAAGCCCAGTGGGTCCCCCCATTGCCCGGAGCGACCACGACCTCAGAGACGTGGGCAGACTTGGACAACGCCCAGGCGAGGGCATGCTCGCGGCCGCCGCTTCCCACGACGAGGACCGGGCGGGGTTCGGCTGGCGTCAGGTCGGGACGGCTCATGGGGGACTCACGCGTGAGGGGGGGCGGCCGACGCGGCGGACCGCTCGAATTGGTGCTTGGCGGCCTTGAGGCTCGCCGAGGTGGGGATGCGAACGGGGTACTTGCCGTCGAAGCAGGCCGAGCAGTGGCCACAGTCGGCGGGCAGACCCGCGCGGACCGCAGCCATGAGGCCGGGCACCGACAGATAGGCGAGCGAGTCGGCGCCGACGTGCGCTGCGATGTCCTCGACCGGCATGCGATGCGCGATGAGCTGGTCGTAGTCGGACATGTCGACGCCCATGTAGCAGGGGTGTCGAATCGCGGGTGCGGCCACGCGGACATGCACCTCGCGGGCCCCGCCTTCCCGGAGCAGCCGAATGAGCGGTCCGATGGTGGTACCTCGCACGATCGAGTCGTCGACGAGCACCACTCGGCGTCCCTCCAGGGTCTCGCGGAGCGTGCTGTACTTGAGGCGCACCCCGTGGCGTCGGAGCCGGGCGGTGGGCTGGATGAAGGTGCGTCCGACGTAGCGGTTCTTGATGAGACCCTCTGCATAGGGCAGGCCGGTTGCGGCGGCGTAGCCCATGGCGGCGGGCTTCCCGGAGTCCGGTACGTCGATGACCACATCGGCCTGAGCGGGTGACTCCTGGCCGAGCCGCACCCCGAGTCGACGACGCACGATGTTGACCGAGCGTCCTTCGAGAACGGTGTCGGGGCGGGCAAAGTAGACGTACTCGAACACACACAGCGCAGGGGATGGAGGTTCCTGGAGGGTGGACACCGTCTTCACGCCGTCTTGGGTGATGGCGATGATCTCACCGGGTGCAATCTCGCGGATGTTGCGCGCACCCACGGTGTTGAGTGCGGTGGACTCGCTGGCGACGGCCCAGCCGAGAATATTGCCGTCGTCGAAGATCTCACCCACACACAGCGGCCGCAGACCATGGGGGTCGCGCAGGGCGTACAGGGTGTCTTTCACCATTACGCCCAGCGAGTAAGCGCCCACGGCCAGGCCCATCAGTCCTTCGAGTCGGGCCACCCAGTCCGGGGGACCGTCGGCCGATTCGCTGCTGGCGGGCGCGGTGAGAAACTGCGTGACAACCTCGGTGTCGGTGGTCGACGAAAAGCCGACCCCGCGCAGCTGGAGAGTGCGGCGCATCTCGGCAGCGTTGGTGATGTTGCCGTTGTGGGCCACCCCGAGCGGGCCGTGAAGCGTGTCGACCAAGCAGGGCTGGGCGTTGCGCAGGTGGCTGCCACCGGTGGTGGAGTAGCGGTTGTGGCCAAGCGCGATGCTGCCCTTGAGGCGGTCGAGCACGGCGTCGGAGAACACCTTGGCGACGAGGCCCATGCCGCGGTGGACATCAGCGCCCTGGTCGGTCTGCACGGCGATGCCCGCGCTTTCCTGCCCGCGGTGCTGGAGCGCGTGGAGGCCGAAGTAGGCCAGCCGAGACACATCGAGGGGCTTGCCCCGACGGGTGACGACACCGAAGACGCCGCACTCTTCGCGCGGGCGGTCGAGCAGCTCGCTCATCTCAAGCTCCGATGGACCAGGGCGAGAGTGCCCGGGCCAGATGGTCGTCCACCGGCATGGCGGCCAGCTCGAAGGTGGTCTGAGTGAGACGCTCGAACGCATGGATGTAGCGAACTGCGAGCTCGACCGCGAGAGGGTCCGGTATGGGTGGGTTTTCGCCGTCGCCGGAGTAGCCGACCGACTTCAGCCAGGTGCGGACGTGTTCCTTGTCGAGGCTCATTGGGGTGCGGGCCTCGTCGTAGGTGTCCGCCAGCCAGTAGCGACTGCTGTCCGGGGTGTGGACTTCGTCGATGAGTGCGAGCTTGCCGTCGATCAGGCCGAACTCGTACTTGGTGTCGACCAGGATGAGGCCGGCCCTTGCTGCGACCTCGGAGCCCCGGGCGTAGAGCGCGAGCGCGGTGGACCGCACTTGCTGCCAGAGGTCGGCGTCGACCATGCCTTCCGCCACAATCGCGGCTTCGGTGGTGGGCACATCGTGCTCGCCGCGCCCGGCCTTGGTGGTGGGCGTGATGACGGGCTTGGGCAGGGGGTCGTTCTTGCGCAGACCGGCGGGCAGGTCGAGGCCGTAGGGGCGCTCGACGCCTGCGTTGTATTGGGTCCACAAAGAGGTGGAAGTGACCCCGGTGATGTAGCCTCGGACCACCACCTCGACGGGCAGGGGGCGGGCCTCTCGACACACCGTGGCGTTGGGGTGCGGAACCGCGAGAACATGGTTCTCGACGATGTCTTTGGTCGTCTCAAACCAAAAGGCCGCCAGCTGGTTGAGCACTTGTCCCTTCAGCGGGATGGTGCCCAGCACCCGGTCGAATGCGCTGATGCGGTCGCTGGCCACCAACACGCGCACATCGCCGGGTTGGTAGATGTCGCGTACCTTGCCGCGCGTGACGGGGCCCAGCCCAGACACTTCGGTGTTCAGGATGCGGGCGTCGAGGCGCGCCTGGAGCTGTGCGCGCAGGTCTTGTTCGGTACGAGCCATCTGGGCGTCCTCCGAGCCGCTCCGCCCGGTCCGCCCGGGCGGTCGCGCGGGCAGTTCAGGATTCGAGAGTGATGAGCTGGTCGCGCTCAGGCCCGACCGACACGAATCGGATTGGGGTGTTGGCGAGCTTGGAGAGGTGGGTCAGGTAGGCCTGGGCGTTGGTCGGCAGGTCGTCCCACTTGCGGGCTTCCCGGGTGGAGGACTTCCAGCCGGGATGCACTTCCCAGATCGGCTCCACGCGGGCGAGGTCGGCGGTGTAGGGCAGGTCGGTGACCACCTCACCATCGAGCTTGTAGCCAATGCACAGCGGGATCTCGTCGAACTCGTCGAGGATGTCCAGCTTGGTGATCGCGAGCGCGGTGAAGCCGTTGAGCCACACGGCGTGGCGCATGCTCACCGCGTCAAACCAGCCACAGCGCCGCGGACGGCCGGTGGTCGCGCCGTACTCCTGGCCAATGTCGCGAAGCTTCTGGCCGAGGTCGCTGAGGTCTTCGGGAGGGAAGGGACCCCCTCCTACGGCGGTGCTGTAGCACTTCACCACGCCCACTACATCGGTAATGTGGGCGGCTGGAATGCCCGCGCCGACGGCGGCTGCTGCGGCGGTAGGGTTGCTTGAGGTGACGTAGGGGTAGATGCCCCAGTCGAGGTCACGCATCACGCCCAGCTGCCCTTCGAGGAGCACCTGCTTGCCGCCCTTCACGGCGTCGCGCACAAGCGGAAGCGTGTCGACGATGCGGTGACCGATGGCCTCGCGCCAGTGGGCGGCGAGCGCCATCAGCTCTTCGAGATCGACCTGCTCTACGTCGAAGTCGCGGAGGGTGCGGTTCTTCCGCGGCAGCAGTGACTCCAGCCGATGGCGCAGGAAGTCGGGCCGGAGAAGGTCTCCCATCCGCAGGCCCCAGCGAGCCGACTTGTCGGCGTAGGTTGGCCCGATGCCACGCTTGGTGGTGCCAATCTTGGTGCCTTCAGAGCGCCGTGCCTCCTCCAGCCCGTCCTGGCGGGGGTGGTAGGGCATCACCACGTGGGCCCGGTCCGACACCACGAGGTGGGACGTGTTGACCCCGGCCGCCTCAAGCTGGGCGAGCTCCTTGATGAGCTGGTTGGGATTGACGACTGTGCCCGTCCCCACCACACACAGCGTGTTGGGGTTGAAGATCCCGGACGGCAGGATGTGGAGTGCGAACTTGCCGAAGCTGTTCACGACGGTGTGGCCGGCGTTGTCGCCGCCCTGGAAACGCACGACCACGTCGGCTTGCTGGGCGAGGTAGTCGACAATGCGACCCTTGCCTTCATCGCCCCACTGGGCCCCAACGACTGCACTGACTGGCATGACGGCCTCCACACCGGGAAGGTGTCGGCGCGGGGACAGTCCCGGAGGCGGTCCACCACTTGAGAGGCGCGCGACGGTAGCCCGGGTGCCAAGCCGGTCACCGGGGGCAAAGGCTTTGCTCACTCCAACGTCACATGGGTTGGATTTGTGTCGGTGGTGGGTGACATCCTGTGACATTGCGTTTCGCCAAGATGGTCTGTCGGAGGACGTTTTCGTATGTGTCACTCCGCCGACGTCCAATCGGCACGGGCCGGTGACATCCACGTCGCAGGACCGTGCGGACCATGCATTAGGAGTTGTGCCCAAACGATCGAGGTGTGCCGTGGCCGACGTCCCTCCTCCCGAGCTGCCCCTGCCGATGTCCCACGCCGAGCCGCTGGTAGGTGTGATCATGGGCAGCCGCAGTGACTGGCCCACGATGTCTCATGCCGCGAAGATGCTGGCGGACCTCGGGGTGCCCTTCGAGACCCGCGTGGTGAGCGCGCACCGCACCCCAGACCGGCTCGTACACTACGCCCGCACCGCGCGGGGCCGCGGTCTGAAGGTCATCATCGCGGGGGCCGGTGGCGCGGCCCATCTGCCCGGTATGACCGCCGCCATGACGCCACTCCCTGTTTTTGGGGTGCCGGTCAAGTCGCGTGCGCTGTCGGGTCAGGACAGCCTGTTGTCCATCGTTCAGATGCCTGGAGGGGTGCCGGTGGGGACCCTCGCCATCGGTCGGTCGGGGGCCAAGAATGCGGGTCTGTTGGCTGCGTCAGTTCTTGCTCTGATGGACTCTGAGCTTGCGGACAGGCTCGATGCCTTTCGAGCCCACCAGACGGCTTCGGTGGTGTCCGAAGTGGTCGATGGCGACGTGTTGGCCCAGCTTCCGCACAGCTCGGGCCAATGACTGCTGCGTTGCCGCGCGGCAGCGTCATCGGCTGTCTCGGTACGGGACAGCTGGGTCGGATGCTGGCGCTTGCCGCCGCTCCGCTCGGCTACCGGGTGCACGCCTTCGGTCCTGATCCCATCGGACCCATTCGCCAGGTCACCTCGCTGTCGACCTGCGCGAACTACGACGATGAGGCTGCTCTCGCGAAGTTCGCCGCAGTGGTTGATGTGGTCACCTACGAGTTTGAGAATGTGCCCGCCCACACCGCAGACTTTCTGGCTGCACGGGTGCCAGTGCGGCCAGGACCGTCGCTGCTGGCCGTCGCCCAGGACCGCCTGCTCGAAAAGCGCTTTGTGGCGCGCTGCGGTGGTCGCACCGCGCGGGTTCGGGCGGTGTATGGCCGCGATGACCTTGCCCTTGCCGTGCGCACGCTCGGTCTGCCAGCGGTGTTGAAGACCCGTCGGTTCGGCTACGACGGCAAGGGGCAGGTGGTGTTGCGCGACGCCAAGCCTGCCACCCTGGATGCGGCCTGGTCTGCGCTTGGTGGGGTGCCGTGCATTCTCGAAGGCTTCGTGCCGTTCGAGCTCGAAGCCAGTGTTGTGGTCGCCCGGGGTCTCGACGGACAGACGCGGTGCTTCCCCTTGGTGCGCAACGTCCACCGCAACCACGTGCTCTGGCAGACCCACGCCCCGGCCAAGGTGTCGCCCGAGGTGCATGCGGCTGCTCGGCAGACGGCTGTCGCGATGGCTGAGCGGGTTGGGCTTGTGGGCGTGATGGCTGTGGAGTTCTTTGTGTTGGCGGGCGGGGAGCTGGTGGTCAACGAGCTGGCACCCCGCACCCACAACTCGGGCCACTGGACCCAGGACGGCTGCGCGACTTGCCAGTTCGAGCAGCAGGTGAGGGCGGTGGTCGGCTTGCCTCTTGGAGCGCTGGATCCCGTCCGTCCCACGGTGATGACCAACTTGCTGGGTGATGAGATTGATGATCTTGACGGCCTCTTGGCCGACCCCAGCTGCAGGGTCCACGTCTACGGCAAGGCGCATCCTCGTCCAGGGCGCAAGATGGGCCATGTCAACCGCTTGAGCTGAGCGGTGGGCCGCTTCGTTCGCCGCCTAGGTGGGCGGGCGAGTGATGCCAAGTCGGTGGACCAGAAATGCGGCGAGTTGCTCCGTCACATCTGCTGCGCCTTGCCCACCAGCGCCTTGCTGGGCGACTGCTTCCGCATCCGCGAGCCTCCACGCCAGGGCGGCCAGCGCGGGGAAGTCGTCGGCCGCGACCAGCTCCTCTGTTGTGGCGAGCCCGATCGAGCGCCTCGCGCACACAGCGGGGACTTTTCTGTGGCGGTGCAAGGCCTCAAGCAGCGTTTGGAGCTCTCCGCGGGTGCGCTTGATGCGTTGGCTGCGCGCGTGGGCCTGCTTCAAGGCCTCTTCAGCGGCGTGCTGTCGTAGGCGCTTGGCCTCCCATTCCTGGGCGGACTGGACCGCGCTGCCCCATCCGAGCACGTCGACCACGGCTCGGCTGAGGGCGTCTTGAGTGAGCAGGAGGTCGGCGGACGTATCGGAATTCGAGGTTGCCCAGAGCACCAATCCGTCGCGCGCAACCACCCGACACATGGCGCCGATGGTGTGGCGTTTGCCGTCGGGACCGTGGAGAAGGGGAGCCTCCAGCCAGGGGCGCTGCCAGGCTCTCTTGGCGGGCAGTCTGCCCTTCCACAGCCGGTCGTGGACAGAGTGAACCACGCGACACAAGCGCTGAATGCGGGCGGGACCGGCCACCAGAGCATCGCCCGCTGCGTCGATGAGCGCCGAGTAGGTTGCGACAATGGCTCGGAGCAGGTTCTTGTCGGGATCTGGGGTGGGGTCAAGTGGGCTGACCTTGCGGGGGTCGAGCTCGACGATGACGCGCATGCCGGGGGCGTCGACGTCCACGCTGCCGGCGGGACGACCTTTGACCCGGATGTCGACTCGGCCCGGCAGCTCGGTGTCTTCGTGGAGACCCGCGACCCACTTGGACCGACCGCGCGAGCGCTTAAGCTCGGCCAGCCAGGTGGACCCTTCGAGCTCGAAGGGCAGGGGGCGCGCCTTGCGACGATGGCTTGCGGCGTGCTCCTGGGCGGCGACCTTGGTGGCGTCGGTGGCGCCAAGCATCTTGACCAGGGCGTTCAAGTGGGCCTCGGGCACCCGAACCAGTGGTCGCCTGTGGTCGAGAGAGTTGTAACCATGGGAGCCGGAGTGCAGCCGCGGACCACTTGGGGTCTGCGCGAGGTCCAGCAAGCTGCAGCGCTCGCCCGCGGTCCCCACTTCAAACAGGTCGTGTCGAGCGAGCTGTGCCCGTGCGCCGCGGGCTCGGTGGATGTCATCCTTTCCAGAGAAGCTGCGGAGAATGGTCTGCAGGAGCACTTTCTGGGGGGGAGTGCGGCGGCCCATCAGCTCCAAGAGCAGCGCGTCGGAGCACTGCTTGAGCACATCGTCGAGTCTTGTTTTGACTCGGCGGTCCGCGATGCGTTCGAACCAAGGGTCGGCCCGGACGGCGGGGTCGTCGACGTGGCCGACCAGGGGGAGGGGAGTGCCCACAGGCCGTGTGGTGAGCGCCCGCCCGTCGACGCGGACCACCACGCCGTCTTTTTGGCTGCGAACCAGGAAGAGCCGGCCGGACCGTGGGGCCGGTATCTCGATCGTGGCGAGCACATCAGGGGGCGGACTGACGGAAGCCACCGGTCCACTGCGGCGCCGCCAAGCGGCTTCTTCGCGGGCAAGGCTCTCGGTCGCGTCGGTGACCTTGCCCCAGGTTTCAAGAGCCTTGCGGCGGGCCGGGCGACCGACAAACACGGGAGCAGAGCCTTGAAGGGGACGACCGGTGGTGCCCTCCGGCGCGAACCGGAGCTCGGTGAGCGTGCGCAGGCAGGACAAGGGAAGCGGCGGTCCATGCGACACGGACAGCGCTGCCGGGTCTGCCGTCAGCGGAGGGGTGCGATGGCGATGGGCGGCGAGGATGCGCACCGCAAGGTCGACCAAAGCCGGGGGCGGATGCTTGCTCAAGACAGCGTCTACCAAGCCATAGACCGCCTCCATGGATACTCGTCGCAGATCTTGGACGACCGGCCGAGGTCCGACGCTGTCGAAGCTGGCAGAGGGCTCTAAGGCGGGATGTTCGATGGCCAGCCGCACCCCGGGGAGCTCCGGAAGGCGGTCCTGGGTCACCACCCGCCCATCCACCCGGTAGCGTCGCTCGCCCGGCTGACCCGGCGACAGCGCGAGCCACATCCGACCCTCGCCTTCGATGCCGGCCAGCGTGAATGACACGACCTTGTCGGCCACATGGGGCCCGGACTCGGCGAGTGGCGTGCGCGGGACCGAAGCCCGCCGATGGATTCCCTGGGCCTGCTGCACAGCTTCCGCGGTGGCGTCGAAGGGACGGGAGCCTAGCTCCTCCTGCAGCAAGGTGTCGGCCGAGCTGTCGGGGTGAAGCCAGATGGCTTCAGGTGGCTGCACCACGCCATCGGGGAGCCGCCGGAGGGTGCCCAGTCGACCCTCGGCATGTGCGACCCGCAGCTTAGCGAGCGTGTGTCGGCTGCCGCGTGCATCCATGAAGAGCGCGGCTTCCTCGAGCTGCTCTCGCAACTGGCGGCTGCGCGGGGCGCCGAGCCAACTTATCCGGCGGCGCAGCAGCTCGAACAGCACATGCATGCCCAGCCGCAGGGTTGCCTCATCGGCTCCTGGCGAGGCGATGTCTTGCACCAGCTGCTCCAGAGCTTCGGCGCGCAGCTCTCGGACGACGCCCATCACTCGCCGCACGACCTGGACATCTGTACATGCGGTGTGGGCTTCGTTGGGTTGCAGCAGAGGACCACGCACCACTGCTCGCCATGGGAGGGTGCCCTTGCGGTAGACCCGCTCCAGCTCGCGCGCTTCGTAGCGGAGGGACACATCGAAGCCGTTCTTGGCGCCCTTCCTTCCGTCGAGACCCATCCACACTTCAAGGTCGGCATCGGCCCGTCGGACCCCGGCGATGCTGTCGACTGGCAGGCACCACGGCAGGGTGGTGCTGCGGCGGAAGTTGCGGTGCTTCGCTTGGTATTGCTTGAGCCGGGGGCGGCCATCGCGCACGTCGCGGGTGCCATGCCAAGCCTGAAGAATGCGCTGGTGATCGGCATCTGCGATGTGGAAGGCGCCGCGAAGATGGTCGGGGACTGGGGAGCCCGGGGGCAGCAAGTGCAGTCCTCCGCCGCCTCTCCGCTTCCGATTCACCGGCTGACCGAGCAGACGCACCTCGCCACTGGCAGAGCGCACGAAGGGACGGTCCGCGAGCTCGGCAGCCTGCTCTGGACCGCGCATCAGCAGCGCCACCAGCCAGTCGGGAAGGGGGCCAAGCAGGTCCGTGCGCTCCCGGGCGGCACCGCGGGTCAGCGCCAGCAATGTGGGCTCCAGCTGCTCGGCCAGCGTCATGGCCGCGTCGTTGGGATTTGCCAGGCGGCTCCAGTCGGGCACAGGCTCCGCTTCGCTCCACTCCACGGCGACGATGAGCCCGGGCAGGTTGACGGGCAGATCGAGCTCGCCAAGCACCACCCCCTCTCGCACCACGGTGCAGGGGCAGCCCACCGCACCGGGGTCGGTGCGAAGACCAGCGATGCCGGTGAGGGCGTGCTTGGGTAGGTCGAGCTCCACGGTCTCCACGCAGGCCACATCGGCAGGGAGCCGGGCTTCTGCGCGTCCTTCGCGGCGTCTGCGGCGGGCTTCGGCTTCGCTGGCCAGACGTCGTCCCACATTGATGAGTCGCCCCCCGAAGACCTTTTGCAGCAGGTCCACATCGGGTGGGTCCAGCTGCAGCACGTTGGCGTCGGGGTCCGGTAGAGTCTCACCGCCCGGCACAAACCACACGAGCGCGCGGTCTCGCGTGTCGAGGCGGTCAGCAGCCCGCGCTTCGGCCGCAAGCTGGTCGATGCTGGCGAAGCCAAGCTTGCTGTGGGGAAAGAACGCCACCTGCCGAATGTTCTGGGGTAGGGCGGGTGCCGCTTTGCCCCGTCGCTTTCGAGGCAGTGCCCAGAGCACGTGGCGGCGAAAAACGGTGCGAATGTCGGGGTGGTGGGGGTGCTCGGTCACGGCTGCAAGGACTGCCTTGAGGGCCGCGACTCTGGCATGCCCGAGGAGGTCCAGCCGGAGGCTGCCGGGGATGACCTTGGAGAAGGTGGCGTCGGCGGTCAGGTGGTCATGCTCCACGCGCACCAGCACGGGGCCGGGTCCCTTTTCGTGCACGCTGAATACCGGCAGCCCGTCGATCCGAAATTCTACGAGAATATCGTTCCAATCGGCATCTTCGGGTGATACCCCGATGCGCATTCGGGTGCCATCTGCCTCGATGGCGAGGGTGTAGGGGGCGTCGACCGCAAAGGGGGTGGCGCGGGCGGCGAGAGCGGCCCGTCGAGCGCGTCCACGACCTCGGGCTCGCAGCTCTCGGGTGCCTTCGGTGACGCGGCTGGGAAACCAAGGCTTTAGGCGGTGGAGCAGACGGGTCTCGCCGAGAAGCTGGGGCAGGTCGAGGGTCCGGTCAAACAGCTCGTCATGCTTGGTGACCAGCACTCGGGGCGCCCTCGACAAGGCATCCACCGACCACAGCTGTCCTTGGAGATCGGCAAACAGAGGCACATCTGAAAGCAAGTCGCCGGGACCACTCACCAGCTCACGGG
>Ga0315321_10002162_pt1 | contig 15273 bp, 7 predicted proteins | sample M180m21515metaG_FD_203464 | JGI IMG/M metagenome (GOLD analysis project Ga0315321, IMG submission 203464) | Ammonia-oxidizing marine archaeal communities from Monterey Bay, California, United States - M1 80m 21515 | ecosystem: Environmental > Aquatic > Marine > Intertidal zone | place: USA... | reverse complement strand
CATCTGCCGGTTCGTTGAGATACAGGAACCCGGGTGAAGCGAGAATGACACTTAGCGGTGTGCGAATTGCCAGATCAAAAGTGTCTCCTGCAGCACGTCTGGTCTGAAAGATGCTTACCAGACGATCAATGTAATCGGGCTCTGGAGACACATCCCGAAACGCCGACTTCGCAAGCTCGGTGAGGATGGCACGTGCACGTTCGGCTTCCACTTGTGTTGTAGCGACAGATTGAGACTTGTCCGTCCCCGGAACCGTCTCGACGTTTGAGGCGTTTGCATGCTTCGCAAGAATCGTCTGCAAAGGTGAGCCTGTTGCGGGACTGTTGTAAGGACCTTCCCATTCGACCCAGTCAATCCAGAGGGCCGGAACTGGCCCAAGTCCGGTTGCCTGCTTGGCGGCCTTGTCGCGTTGGTTGTCATTTTTAGGGTCTCGCTTTTCACGCAAAGCGAACTTGCGTGGACCGTTGACCGCAAGCTGTACCGGTACTTCGATGGTCTGTGGCTCGTCCTTTGAGCCCGTGATCTGAAAGGTCGCCAACTGCTTGAACTGGTCCTTCCCCAACACGGTACCAAGATCCACAAAGTGACGTTCGCTCGGCGTGCCCTTGATTGCACCGATGCGAAATCTCAGCTTGTAGTCACCCGCGGGTAGAGTTTCGACCACGTGCTCGGTTTTTTGCCAACCGGTGGGATGTTCCGGTGGCAAAGCAATGAATTCTTCTTGATTAACGTTTGATATCGTCAGGAAAGATCCCGTTTTTGTCAGCGGATCATCAAGGTAGCGGCGGAAGGTTGGGCCCTGTTCTTCAAATTGACGAATGCGGAATTTTGCTTCCTGCTCATCAGTGATACCTTTCTGTCGCTTTCCGGTTTCCAAAAATGCTTTCGCATTGTCACGGCCACCTTTGAAGTAGCCGTTGTACGTGCCACCGACTTTTGCATTGGCGTGCAGTTCTACCTCGCGGCGTTGCTTCCACCGTTGTCGGGTGGCACTGTTACCGGTGGCACTGTGGGGCCCTTCCAACTCCACCCAGTCGATCCAGATAGCGGGCGGGTGGCCGTAGCCGTTTTCTGCCTTCCGTCTGTTGTGCGCATCCCAAAGTGCTTTGAGGTTTCCGTTGTTCGGCTGTTTCTCCTGCACCGCAAACTCGCGAATCGTATTGGAGGTGATCTCAAGGGGGATTTCAATCGTTTCGGGGTTCTCGATGGTTCCCGTGACTTGATGAGTGCTGATGGCTGGCCCCTCGAGTCCCCAGTTTCTGCTCTCGATTAGGCGCTGAGGATGCCCTACCTGAATGAACCTTCGCGCGGCGGGTGTGCCTTTTACTGCTCCGACACGCACGCGCATGACATAGCTGCCGGGCGGCAATTCCTTTTTCTCCGGGGGAACAATGATGCGACCGGTACCGTGGGCGACCTTCAGGTAAGTGCCACGATCTCGATGCGGCAGGGCTGCGTAGTGTTTGTGATAGGCCAGGTTGGCGCGATCATTCTCTGGATGGCTTGCGGCTGCTTTTTGCGCGTCGCGGAAGCCGAAGTCTTTTGGATTGGGAGTCCCTTCCAGTCGGTCGGCAAAGCCATAAGACCAGACCGGGTGCGCGGCCTTAGGTTCCGTTTTGCGAAATTTCGCCATCCTCGCCTGGTTCTCGGGAGTCGCTGCCGCCTTGTCGACGCCCTTCTGCCAGCGGGTGAAGCGAGCGTAGGCATCTTCGATCTGCGCGATTTCTTTTTCGTTATCCGGATTGATCGTCTTCTCCGGCTCGACGCGGACAATCGTGGATGCCGTCGCCGCAGCCTCAGTGATGGGACCATTCAGCTCGATCCAATCGACCCAGATGGCGGGCGGTGTGCCGTATCCGTTCTCCTTCTTGTGGCGGCCAAAATCCTGTCTGATGAGTTTCTCCGACTTTCGCTCGCGTTCCTGTATGCCGAATTCGCGAGGCGTGTTTGCGCCGATCTCGACATTGAGCTCAATGATTTCGGGGTTCTCAATGGTGCCGGATATCGGTTGCGTGCTGAGCAGTTTGGCGAAGCCGCGTGACGCTCCTTTGGTCGTTTGGGGATGACCGATTGCGATGAAATGGCGTGAAGGATCAGAGCCTTTCACCACGCCGGCCCGGATCCTGAGTTTGTAGGTGCCCGAAGGAATGTCTTTCGGATCGGGGCGAATGTCAAAGCGATGAACCCCCCGTGAAAGTTTCAGGTAGGCACCCCGATCGTTGTGAGGAAGCTCAGCGTAGTGCTTCATGTAGCTGTGATAACGCTGATAGGGGCTGTATAAGGCCGCAATGGCATTGATTGGATCGCTGCCGCCATAGTCGCGAGGATCGGGTGCTCCTTTGAGAAGTCCAGCCTTTTGATACTTAAGAACAGGACTGGAATCATAATCCGGGTGTTTCTTGCGAAGCGCGGCCACGATTTCCTGGTTTTCAGCAGCTGCGACTGCCTTGTCGACCCCTTCTTTCCAGGGGAGCCATTTCTTCTCGTAGTTGTCTTCCAATCTCTTGGTAATTTCCGCGTTCTTTACGTTGACCGTATTTTCTGGCTCTACCCGATGGGCCCTCGGTGCCACTGCCCCTGCAGTGGACAAGGGGCCTTCCAGTTCGATCCAATCGACCCAGATGGCGGGCGGCGTGCCGTAACCGTTTTCCCGTTTGTAACGGTAGAATTCCCTCGAAAGTTCCTTCTGCTTGCCTTCGGGTCGGCGTTCCTGAATGCCGAATTCGCGCGGCGTCTTCGAGCCAATCACGAGTGTGGTCTCGATGATCTCAGGGTTTTGTTCTGTACCTGTGACCTGAAGGCTGGCAAGCGGCTTGCCCGAGAAACCAGCTGGCACCTGGTTGACCCGCTGCGGGTGACCAACCTCAACGAAATGACGGGAAGGATCGGAACCTTCAACTGTGCCGGCACGAATTCTGAGTTTGTAGGTCCCCGGTGGAAGATCTTCGGGATCGGGCAAAACATCGATGCGCTGGATTGCCCAGGCGAGCTTCAGATAGGTGCCGCGATCACTGTTGGGAAGCTCAAGGTAGTGTCTCATGTATGCATGCGTGCGACTGTATCCACCCTGAAAAGAAAAGGAGGCGGCGTTGGCGTCTCTGAAGCCAAATTTCTGAGCATCGGGAACTCCTTTGAGCAGGTTGGCGTTCTGATACAGCCTGATGCTGTCAGTGAGATCGTCGAGTTTGTATTTCTCGCGAAGCTGCTCCATGACCTCTTTGTTTTCAGGCAGGAGAGCGGCTTTATCGACTTCCGCCTTCCACTGCAGGTACCGTTTCTGAGTCTCCGCCTGCGTCGCCAAGTTCTTGTGGCTTTGCACATTGACGGTGTTTTCCGGCTCAACTCGGAATACCTTGCTTGCCTGTCCTGCTGCTGCTCGACGCTCGAAGGCTTCATCAATCGCACTGCGTCCAAGCTTGAGATATTGCTGAATCTGATCGCTAGAGATGAACTGTGCAGCACCCACGGTATCAAAGGTGCCAGACCCGCCATCGTTTGGCAGACTGCTGACATCGACTTTGACGCCGGTGAGTCGTTCGATAGTGTTCAGGTATTCCCGGCGGTTGAGACGTCGCATGGTGATCTTACCGCCTGAGTCTGACAACGCTCGTCGCGCGACAACCATGGTCTTGGCAAGGTCATCAAGAAAGTCTGCCTTCTCCGTATTGCCTGGTTGCTCGGAGTCTTCTGGCGGCATTTCCCCGGAGTTCAATACGTTCAGTACTTTCTGCCACCGCTCTGCCTCTTCGATGTTGGTAATCCTGAACGGCAGTTTCTCAAGATCAACTTTCCCTTCCTGCGTACTTGAATCGTGGCAGTCCAAGCAGTGTGCTTTGAAGAACGCTCGGTGTTTAACAGGAAAACGTGCTTCCGGTGGTGCAGCCCGCGAGAGAGAACAAAGCGAGAACGCTGCGATGAAAGTAAGGGGCGTGAGGTAATTCATGTTTCGATTTCGTGAGTGCTCTTGGTAACCCGACGCGTCAGCGAGGGACTGTGTTGGCAATCGTCGTAAAGGTTTGTCCCTCGCTTACGCTTCGGGTTTCCTGTGTTGTCTGTTTCCTGTTGTCCCTCGCTTACGCTTCGGGCTTCCTGTCTTGTCTGTCAATGACATAGATGGCTGCCGCTTCAAGGTCGTTGTCGGTGTATACCCATCGGATGCTTCCTCTTTCTGCCCACCAATTGTCTCTGCTTGGGTCGAGTGTGTTCAGGCATCGTGTTGCGTATGCTTTCAGATCAATGCGTACCTTTTTCGGCGGTGTATTAACGGCAGATACCAGTACATGAACATGATTCGATCTGCAGTTGACTGCGTGTAGAACCCAGTCTCGATGCCGGCATGTTTCTTTGATTTGGGCTTCGACAGCGCGGCGCTGGTCGTTCGTGAGGCGAATTGCATCTTCACTCATTCGCGATTCGCAATCGGCCTCAAGATTGCCACGGGGGAGCTGCCAGCCATGCTTGTATTCTACCCAGCCGCGAGCATCGCCCGGCAGCCAAGTGCCGTACGTCACCCACGTCAAAAAGAATGCGATTGGAGTGTTCATTAAATGGTAACCCGAAGCGTGAGCGAGGGACTGTTTGTTTTCGTTGTTTGTTTGCTTGCTGTCCCTCGCTCACGCTTCGGGTTCCCTTGAGTCTGTTAGGCTTGCAGTTCCTTGACGATGCCGGTGCTGTCACCGTGTTGTGGAGTGTTGATGCCAAGTCCTTGCAGCAGTGTCAGCCACACGTTGCACAGTGGTGTGTCCTTGGGCAGGACAAGATGCTGGCCAAGCTTCAGGTTGGCTCCGCCACCGGTCAGAACCGTCGGGCAATTGGTCAAGTAGTGGATGGAACTGATGTTCGATCCAAAGGCCACGGCGGTGTGGTCGAAGAGGCTCGATCCGTCGGCTTCCTTGGTCGCTTTGAGTTTGTCGATCAGGCGGGCCAGGAGTTCGCTGTGGGTCTTGTCACGTATCTTCGAGGCCTCCATCCGTTCGCCGGGTGAATAATGGCTCACATTGTGGGAACTTGGTTTGAGATCGAGACTCTGCAGCAGGGTTTGGCCGGGCAATCGATAGCTCAGTACTCGCGTGCTGTCTGTCTGCAATGCGGCGACGATGAGATCCTGCATGATCTCGATCTCGGCCTTCCCCTTCAAACCGGGCTCGGGTTCCTCGAGGGGAGCTCCCGCTTTGGGGACCTCGAGCCAGGCTTCGTCCTTTGTTAGACGCGTCTCGATGTCGCGGATGCCTTGGAAATATTCGTCGAGCTTGTCGGTGTCATTTTTGGCGAGACCGCGTTTGACGTGTCTGCCCTGCGTGAGGACGGCGTCCAGAACACTACGGTTTTCGGCGATGGCGGCTTGGCGTTGTGCCAGTGGCATATTATTGGGTGAGAAGAGCTTGTGGAAAACCTGAACCGGATCGTCTTGGCCACCGACAGGTTTGCCGCGTTGATCCCAACTCAGGGAAAGTCCTGGGCCGTGACCCTGCAGATCAGAACCGTTGAGCTGGATCGACGAGAAACGAGTGTCTCTGCCCAATTGCTGAGCGACGATCTGGTCGGCCGAGATACTGTTGGCCATGTTCTGACCGGGCACGGAATAGCGATTCGCCCCGGTCAGCCAAAAGGTGCTGCCCCAGTGAGCTTCGTTGGTGAATTGATTCGAGCAGCCCTGCACTACGGTGATATCGGACTGGTGACGGACGAGCGGAGCAAGGCCTTCGGAAAGTTTGTAGTCCGTGCCCGTCCTCGTCGCATCTGGGAACCAGGTCTCTTTGGTCACACCGAAGCCCATGCCCATGAATAAGCAGCGTTTGGGTGGGCCGCTGGGGGCCGCGGAGGCTGCCGAGGCAAAACGTTGAAAGTTCAACGATTCCAACGCTGGTAACGCGATTAACGCTCCCGTTCCCCGAAGGAAATGGCGGCGGTTCGGTTGTGAATTCATGAATCTGCTCACGTGATCATTCACTTGTGTTTGAAGGTTTCCGCTCTTGTACTTTCCAGATTGCGTCTTCGGCGATTGAAAAAGAACCCATGGTTTTTTCTTCCAAATGTACCAGCAGACGATTCAGTTCCGACGTTTCCCCGGCGGTGGGGGACTCGGTCAGAAACAGAGGCCACTTGGGTTGTCCCCAGAACGTTTCCTCATAGTTTTCACCTTCCCGTTCGATCAGCAGCAGGCCTGATGTTATCCTGCCTCCCACTTCTCCGAACAGGATGTCGAGTTGCAACGGCTGGTCGGTTACCTCAATCCAGTCACTGCAGGCGAAACCTGCCGGCGCAATCAGACAAGGCAGTGCCGGGTTGTCGGTTCTGGATATGCCCAATCCCTTGAATGAAGAATCTCGACGCGAGCCTTCGAACACGGGCTCGCCATTGATGGCCACCATCAAATGATTGTCGGCATAACCCCAAAACCGGTAGCGGCCAGAACGGGGTGGCACGACGTTGCCGTGGTACCAGGACATCCAGCCGCCTGATTCTGCATAGGGCTCCAAGCCCGTTCGCTGGGGATAATCATGATAGGCTCCCGCGATGCCCCGAAAACTGAGCGGTTCACTCTTCTGGAGCGGTTGTAAGCAACCGGTATCTTGAAAGCCCGAATGAATCAGTGGCAATAACTGCCTGCCAATCAAATCTTCCCTGATGTGTTCTTTATTCAGTTCAGCGGATGGGCTGTAGCCCACAGCGAATCCAGCCAGTGACCTCGTGTTGACGTTCGTTGCAGCGGTCGACACCTCGGGCAAGGCAAGTGACAAACGCGAAGCAGTCCGCTTCTTGGTCCTTCCGTTCTGATCAAACTTCGCGAATTCGCCTTCGTTCATCAAGGAAGCAGGTTCGTGATCCGTCGACTCGACGCTGATTTTACCGTCGAGTACCAGTACCTCCGAACCGAGTGAGTTGGCTGTGACGACAAAACTGGTCCCCAAATCGATGAATCTACGCTTCTCTGTGTCAACGACAAATCCAATTCCTTGGGGTGGTACCACCAACTTGACTTGTCCGTTCGCCAGACTCATGCGTTTATCGCTATCCAGCTTTACTTGCAGCGGGGCTGTGGCGATCACATGCACGCCACTGTCTCGGAATGCCAGTTCGATCAGTCCATTTGACATGGAAAGTACTTCGCCAGAAAACAAGTCGGCGCCCTGTGAAAGTGGGCGACCCCCGTCGACGGTTGCTTGCCCTTCTACTCGTATCACTCTTGCAATGCCGGTTTCGATTTGGGCTGTCGAATCATTGCCCGGTAAAAACCAACCAAATGCGGCGATGGCCAGTGAGGCAGCGATGGCTATCAGGCTTGCCCACAGTGGGATTGAACGTCTGCGTTGGCGGGTGGTGGCAGATCGATCTTGAGTTCCAGAGCAAGCATCACTGATAAGTGTGGTGCTCTCATCCATCGCAAGTTGTTGCCACTTGGCGTCAATGGTTGCGAGGGAACGCAGTTGAGCACGAGCGTCTGCGTTGCTTCGAAGTAATTGCTCAAGCGATTCAAGTTCTGAACGGGTAAGGACGCCGTCAAGGTATCGGTGCAGCAAGTCTTCGTCGTTCTCAGTCAGGTTGTTTGAGGTCATGCTGAGGCTCCGGGTATTTTGCGACTGACACAACGGTGTAATTCCGTGCGGATTCTCGCCAGCATTTGATACAGTGATCCTTCTGTCTTTTTCATTCGTCTTGCCATCTCGCGTACGGTTGTCCCGGCAGAGTAGGCTGTGATCGCGAGTTCGCGTCGATCAGGAGTCAGCTTTTTGATGCACTGGTCCAACGCTTGCAATTGCTCCTTGCGCAGTTCCAGTTCGCACGCGCCCTCATCGGCAAGCATCGTGATGATGTCTTCCGACAAAACCAGTCGATCTCGAGCATGGCGTCGTCGAGCCGTTAGTAACTCGTAGCGGGCAATGAGGCACGCCCAGGCTCCGAAGGCCGAGTGGTCATCCAACGTCGAGAATTTTCGCAATGCTGCCACGCTGACTTCCTGCATCACGTCATCAACTTCCTGAGCCTTGGGGCAGCAGGATCGAACAAATGCTCGTAGTTCCGGCTCATGCTGCATCCAGAGTCGCAGGAAAGTCTCGTGCGGATTCAATGTCTCGTGCGGATTCGTGGTGTCGTTGCCCAAATTACTGCCTCATTGCTCGATTTGTCACGTAGGAACGCTACCGCGTCGCATGTGATTTAACGCAAGTTTATCCCAGAATTCAAAAATTCCGAGATGTTGGAGGAAACTGCCCCGCGTGCCGTAGGACGCTGAGTGCCGTAGGACGCTGAGTGCTACCCATCGTCTGCCGTCGCCTGGTTTCGATTCAGAAGGACCAGCCCGTGTTCAATCAAAGACCGGCGGTTGAACGAAGACTCAGTCGGCCCTTTCCAACTTCTGTCACTCCATTCTAACTCGCTATTCAGAAAGCATGGGAGCGACTGCAATTGCGTGCAGGACAGCGATTGCCGACTTTTTATGGTTATCTGGGTTGAGCAGTTATTCGGGACAATGATGCCCCCTGGCGGCAAACTGCGTCGCCTCGGCTGAGCACGCTTGTGACAACGGGCTTTCAAGCCGGGATGCAGCCAGGTTCTCGGTGCACGGGTGCGGGTTCTCGGTGCACGGTTGCGGGTTCTTGGTATACGGTTGCGGGTTCTTGGTGTACGGGTGCGGGTTCTTGGTGTACGGGTGAGTTTGATAAGCCTGAGCCCAAAGGTGTCTCCGGGGCCATGAGTTCGGAGTCCGTCTCACTTGTCAAAGCAGGAACCGAACGCGAGGAATGCAGGACCAAGCCTGTGTCGTGGTTTCGTTGAGGTGCGTTGCCTGCTGTCGCTCGCCGCCTTCGCGTTATCGCTCTCTGACTTCTCGGAACAGCGGGCTGTCGATCACTGCGGCAATGGTATCGAGCATGCGGTAATCATGTTCCGCTGAAACTTGCAATATTTTTTCTACTTCAAGATAATTGTTGGGTTCAGCACCATTCGCGTAGGTAAGCAAGTGAGTGATAAAGCAGCGGACGAACCGGTCACGGTTGGCAGGTGTTTGCATGAATTTTCGAAAGCCTGTGATATCGTTGTACTCGAAACCGCTCGCAAAGGTTGCCGATGCATCGATCGGGATGCCTTGTGGTTTCCCTGTGCGTTTGGACGCGCGCGAGGGTTGTGAGAGTCGAGCCATGTACTTGTCACGCCATGCACCGACGGGATCAAAGTTTTCAAAGGCATAACCGTACGGGTCGATGCTCTGGTGGCATGACGAACAGGTTTTGTTTGATCGGTGAGCTTCCAGGACTTCTCGGATGGTGCGGGCCGTTCGGACATCGGGTTCAGTAATTTTTACATCTGCCGGAGGGGGCGCTGGATGAATGCCAAGAAAGTTGTCCATCACGTAGACGGCGCGGTGGATCGGTGAAGTTCCCAGGCTGTCGGCGGTGATGGAAAGAAATGATCCCATGCCCAGCAGTCCACCTCGTCGTCCGTTTGTGAACGTGTATTTGCGAAACAGTGAATCTTTCGGAATGTCGTTGACGTCATAAACGGTGGCCAAGTCTGCATTGATAAAACTGTAATCTGCAGACATAAAGTCAGGGATAGGACCGTTGTTGACTGTCAGGTGGCGGAAGAAATGGAGTGCTTCGTTGACCATGTCTTCGCTGACACGCTTGCGGTGGTAATGAGGGAATTGGTCCGGATCAGGCGCCATGAAATTGATGTTGCTAAGCTTGAGCCATGCATATGGAAACGCTTTCAGGAACGGATCGCATTGAGCTTTGTCAACGCGTCGTTGTAGTTCTGCACGAATTTCAATAAGCGAATCCAGCTTTCCTGATAGCGACGCCCTTCGAAGACGCGTGTCAGGAATGGTGCTTTGTAAGAAGTAGCTGAATTTCGAAGCGAATCGCTGTTGCGGATTCATTTCATCAATATTCAGGATCAGAAAAGCAGGGGAGGCGAGGATTGCCACGATGCCTTCTTTAAGAGCTTCTATATCACCAAGTTCCGCGACCTTGGACTGAACCAATTGAACGATCTGGGAAAGTTCCGCATCCTGGACTTCACGCCGCCAAGCGCGTTCGGCAATGGGTTTAAGAATGGCAATTGCGTTTTGAACGCTGGGGGTTTCGCCAATCAACGCTACTTGTCTTTGAGGTGGCCAAGTTTCATGCAGGGGCCCTTCAACTTCTGCACTCAATACGCGGGGGCGCGGGCCACGCCAATATTGGACCCAATTCTGCCATGCTGCGGGTGACCGTGTACGGCCTGATTTTGGGGGCCTGATCGAACTCACCACTCGGTCATACAGTTGGGGGTCGTGTTCCTTGATGTACTCGCCGGCAATTGCATTTTGAAACTTGAAATTCCCATTGCCCCGTTGGGTTAGTCCATCGGTTGGGTAACGTAGACGTAGTCGGGATCCCGCAGCGAGCCATTCCGTGAGTTTGATTTCAAGGATTTCATCGTCTGGGAGGTCAAAGGTCTGTGTGCGATTGCCAAGTTGCACCTCGATTTGAATCGGGTCGCCGTCGTAAATTCCGGTCTTCTTCCAGTCATACAGTCCCCGGTCCTTTGCAGTGCAGCGAATCGTCAGGTTGTACCAACCGGTGTGTGGTACGGTCTTGAATGGGGCAAAATACGCGAGCTGTTTAGGGTCAAGAAAGTCAAAATGATCTGGTTCCCCTTGCCGTTCTCGACGTTTAGTGTTTTGGCTGGTATGCGCCGCGAAAATCTGAGTGGGGTCAATCTTGTACCGACGGGACAAACTTTGGGGGTCAGAGATGATCGTTGCATCGATGATGCGACGCAAAGCAGTGATGTACTGCTCAAGGTGGAAGTTGCTGAACCCAAGTGTTTCGCCGTGTGTGTCGAACCCTTTGTGCAGTGCGTCGCCGATCAGATTGTCAACGGGTTGATGAGTTCCCACGTCTTCGATCAGAAGCACGTCACGTACACTGTTTGCGAATTCACGATTGTTCAGGCGTCTCGGTTTGGCGCGCAGCGAATCGGCAGAGCGTTGCGCGTAGAACTGTACTTTTCCAGACAGGTAGTTTAGAAGTCGCTGCCGCTGGTCAGGCGTAAGCTGACTGCTTTTGGCTGGTGGCATTTCGCCCGCTCGTACGCGGTCGATACTGGTGGTCCATGCGTCGAGAGTTTTCTTGCTGGGCGGCTTGCCCAAATCTTCCAGTTTGAATTTGCCTTCAGGTTCGGGATCACTGTGGCACTTTCCACAGTGTTGCTGGAGCAGGGATTCATCAGCGGACGACGAAGGTAGCGGGCTGGCAATGACTGCAAACAGCAAGAGTCCACTGAAGAAACACCGATTTGTGAAGGTTTGGTGGGAGAGGGTCATGGTTCAAGCTGGCTTTATCATGCACCAGAATGTTGATGTGATTGAAAGGTTGAGACGCTCCGGATGCAAGGGCCAGAGACGCATTTCGCTGTTACGCGTGATTGAGTTTGAAAACGCCAGTGCTGGTATTGAAAGAATCCCGTTCAATACCAAATCGTTGCATCAGCGTAACGTACAGGTTGCATAGCGGCATGTTGTTCCCGCTGTTATCACGGGCATCGACGTGTCCGCGGTGTTCGAATCCCCCCCCTGCTACCAGAATCGGGAGGTCGCGATTCGAGTGCGTGCCTCCGTAACCCATGCCGCTACCAAAAAGCACGATGGTGTGGTCAAGCAGGCTGCCCTCTGTGTTTGGTTCCTGGATGGAGTCCAGCTTTTTCAAACATTTTGACAATCGGGCGATCTGAAAAGATTCAATGGCGACCAGTTCTTTCACCAGATCCTCACCTCGCCCGTTATGGGTGCAACCGTGATAACTGCGGTTCACGCCGTCAATGTCCGTGTAATTCAGTTCTGCTGGAAACTCAATCGTCGCAACACGCGTTAAGTCGGTTTCAAATGCGTACCCGATCATGTCGAAGATGGCGTCGTATCGGTTGGCGATCGTCGCCTCGGTCTTAACGTGATCAGAGAGGTCGAATGAAGGTTTGTCACGGTCCAACCAAGTCGTGCGGTCAGCGAGGGACCGCTCCAGTTCGCGAATTGATGTTTGAAACTGCTCCATGCGTGCTTGGTCAAATCGACTGGCATTCTGCAAGGCACCCGAAAACTGACTTGCTACCGTATCCAAAATGCTCTTGTTCTGATTCAGCATCCGTCGCCGTTCCGCCCGTTCGGCAGCAGTTAGGTTAAGAAACAGGTGATCGAACAATGCCTGGGGGTCGGTGATCGGTAGCTTTTCGACTCCGTTGGCTGTCCAACTCATGCGAATTCCAGCATCCAGAGCGGCCCCCACGGAGGGATACCGAACCTTACTGCCCACATGCCTGGCGAATAACTGGTCCAGTGACATGTTTTTTTCAGGAAACGCCTGCGCCGTGGTTGGAAGCACACCACTGAGGAACGAGATCTCGCGACCATGTCCGCTGATCATGTTGTGGTCAGTGTGCGAGATAATGGTCATTCGGTCTTTCAACCATGCCAGAGGTCTCAGCGTTATTGAATCCGTATGATTTTTTCCAAAGTCGCTTGGGAAGAAGTTGTCGGGGTGTGCCCCAAAGGGATTACCGACAACGAGTAGGCGTGTTGGGACTTCTCGCTGCGCCGGTACTTGGCAAGCAGACGATTCCAACATGGGTAGCGTCAAGCCGCCACCGAGACCCTTCAGGATGTTTCGTCGATTTGTATTCATCTTGGAAAGGATGCTTGGGTTTGTTTCAGATTGTTATGCTGATCGCCTTCCGGACTCGACACTGGATTGAATCGACCGGAGGCCAAAGAACGCCTCAGCACACTCGGCGAACTGCAGGGGAGGCACGCAAATTGCAAGGTGAATCAGTTTTTTAATTCACCTCGAATGATTCGGGGCGGGCTTACAGTCTAGTCAATTCACGTGGCTGCGTCTCGATGAGTGTCATGCGGGTGCCCCGATTAAAATCAATTACATTCCTTCGACTCATTCGTTGGTGGAGTGAGCAGGAAAATGCGAGGATTCAGAAATTGATTACATTCATGTCGCCCTCACTGAGTGAGGGCGTAAGGTCGCTATCTACCCTCTATTTGACAGCAAGCTTGGTCGTTGGGGGATGTTTCATTGGTGCAAATCTTTCAAGGCTTCGGTCAGGTCTGCAAACTGGAACTCAAAGCCATCATCCAACAGACGTGCGGGTACTACATATCGACCGTAGATTACAAGTTCTGGATCTGTGTTCAGGAACAAAGGGGCACCAATTCGTACCATCCACTCAGAAGCTGGCAAGCCAATGGGCATGCCAATGGCTTTGCGAAGTACTCGCATGAATTCGGCCTGTGATTTGGGTTGAGGGGATGACACAATGTACACTCCTGACATGGAATCCTCGTGAATTGCACGAGTGAATATCTGATTCAAATCGTCTTCGTGAATCCACGACATGCCCTGTTTGCCCTTTCCCACTTTGCCACCGAGTCCGAGTTTTGTAATCAGCCTGAGGGTAGCAAGCGCGCCGCCGCCGCCGCCGCGATCACGTCCAATGACGAAACTGGTTCGCATGATGACACCACGTTGTTCTGGCAAGATGCTTTCTGCAAAGGCTGCCTCCCATTCTTTTGCCACTGTTGGTGCCATTCCATATCCGGTGGCTGACCCCTCACTGCAAACGGCAGTTGGTGGGTCGCCGTAGATGTGGGCCGTGCTCATCTGAACCCAGACCGGCGGTGGTGCATGTGCCTCACGCATCGCTGCCCCAAGGACTCGCGTGGGCTCAACTCGGGACCGTAGTATCTCGTCCTGATGATCAGGCGTCTTGACGCAGTTCACTGTGCGCCCCGCAAGGTTAACGACGGCGTCACAGCCATCGATCGCTGCCGTCCAGTCACCCAAGCTGCGACCATCCCATGCGAAGTGTGTCCACGCACCATGGGACTTGGGAATGGTGCGGGAAATCAAACTCACATCGGCACCGTTTTCGATGAAATGTTCTGCCATCGAAAGTCCCAGGAAACCGCTGCCACCCGCGATGGCGATTCGTTTTCCTTCCAAGATTTTATCCATTGGATTACACTTTCACTGCCTTCAGTGTTGATGCACCCATGGCGGTCTTTTGTTGAGTGCTAGAGGGTGATCGGCCGCAAGCGTTAGCCTCTTCCATCTGGTTTGTTAACGCGTGGTAGCCAATGATACCAGACAACGCTGAAAGAACCGCATTTTTGTATGGTACCAAAACCGTTGATGAGTAAGTTTGCGAGCGATTTTCCGATGACAATGATATCCTGCCTTGTGGTTCAGACTTCCGAGGCTTGAAGCTGATTTTTGTACCGAATGTTTCTGCATAGGGATTGGCCCCTTGGTACTTCCGCATTGGGGACGAGATACAATGCGGGTTGATTTCCTATAGGCTTGATGCCGCTGACCGAAAGAATGAGAAATGATCCATCGTGTCCTCCTGTTTTTCGTTTTGTTCCCGATTTTTTTATCCGCACAAAGCTGGGGTCAGGATTCCAGCGAAAAGATTATCCTGCCTGTCCTTGAGCCCGTTGACCAGGCGATGCAAAGGTTTGTGGATCAAGGGCAAATCGCTGGTGCCGTCACACTGGTGGGGCATGGCGGCAAGGTGGTGCATCTGGGGGCGGTGGGACTGGCAGATATCGAATCCAGTAAGCAGATGCAATCGTACAGAATGTTTTCCATCGCATCGATGACCAAGCCTGTCACCGCGACGGCGGTGATGATTTTGCAGGACGAAGGCAAACTGAGTGTCGATGACAAAATCAGCAAATACCTTCCGGAATTCAAAAATGTAAAAATGAAAGATGGCAGCGATCCTGAACGTGAAATCACGATTCGCGACGCAATCACGCATACATCAGGGCTCAGCGGTAGTCAGGTGTTCGATTCATCTCTCAGGGAATCAGTTGACCAGCTTGCAGAAAATCCACTGAGGTTTCAGCCCGGAACACGGTGGCAATACAGTCCCGGCCTAAATGTGGCTGGACGCATTGTTGAGATCGTTGCAGAAAAACCATTCGAAGTGTTTGCTCAGGAGCGTATCTTTGCACCAATCAAAATGAACAATACGACATTTTTTCCCACTGAGAAACAACAGGCTCGAATTGCTGGGCTGTACCGCGTGGATGATAAGAAGAAACTGGCTGAGGTTGATAACCGTATCGTCGATCCGTCGAATGTAAAAGGACCGAATCCCTCAGGAGGACTCTTCGCGACGGCCCGCGATATGTATCGCTTTTATCAAATGATTTTGAGCGGTGGACAGCTTCGTAAAGGTGACAGAATTGTTTCCGAGCAAGCTGTCAAGCAGATGACTTCA
>Ga0315321_10002159_pt1 | contig 15283 bp, 10 predicted proteins | sample M180m21515metaG_FD_203464 | JGI IMG/M metagenome (GOLD analysis project Ga0315321, IMG submission 203464) | Ammonia-oxidizing marine archaeal communities from Monterey Bay, California, United States - M1 80m 21515 | ecosystem: Environmental > Aquatic > Marine > Intertidal zone | place: USA... | reverse complement strand
CGGCCACGACCCGCTTCTCCTTGACGGACAAGCGACGGCTCTTTTTCTCGAGACCCGCGATGGTGCGCTCTACGGCGGCGTCGATGTCGGACAGCTCGACGGCCTTCTTGTCGTGGCGGGCGGCGAGTAGAGCCGCTTCGTTGAGCACGTTGGCGAGGTCGGCGCCTGCAAAGCCGGGGGTCATGCGCGCGACGATGGCGAGGTCGACGTTTTTCGCGAGCTTTACGCGCCGCGAGTGAACTTCGAGAATGGCCTTGCGACCGCGAACATCTGGCCGGTCCACCACCACGCGGCGGTCGAAGCGGCCCGCCCGGAGCAAGGCTCGGTCGAGAATCTCGGGCCGGTTGGTGGCGGCGACGATGATGATGCCCTTGCGACCGTCAAAGCCGTCCATCTCGACGAGGATCTGGTTGAGGGTCTGCTCCCGTTCATCTTGACCGCCGACGGGTCCGGAGCCGCCGCGGGCCTTTCCGACGGCATCGAGCTCGTCGATGAAGATGATGCAGGGGGCATGCTCGGCGGCCTTTTGGAATAGGTCGCGCACGCGGGCCGCACCCACCCCGACGAACATCTCGACGAAGTCCGAGCCGGAGATGGAGAAGAAGGGCACGTCGGCCTCGCCGGCAACCGCTCGGGCGAGGAGGGTCTTGCCGGTGCCGGGGGGGCCGACGAGGAGCACACCCTTCGGAATTTCGCCGCCCAGGGCCGTGAATTTCTGGGGCGTCTTCAGGAAGTGGACGATCTCTTCCAGCTCGGCGATGGCCTCATCGATTCCGGCGACGTCACCAAATGAAACGCCGGTGCCCTCTTCGGGCGCGAGCTTGGCCGATGACTTGCCGAAGGCAGCCACTCCGGGAGGGGCGCCGTTTTCGCGACGCACCATCAGCATCCAGAACATGCCCAGCGTGATGAGCATGGCCGGAAGCATCATGTAGGTGAGGGCAGACTCGCAGCCGGACTCATCGATCGCTTCGTACGGGACATTGCCCCGTTCCAGGCTCGCGATGAGTCCTTCATCGTCGGCATGAACCCGCGGGATCTTGGTGGCCTGGGCGCGCTCGGAACCATCCCTTTCTTGCACGAGAGTGATGGTAGTGCGGCGCAGCTCGACCTTGTCGACCTGGCCGGACTCGATGAGCTCCTTCGCCTTCGGCCAAGTGGTCTGCTGCGCGGCTGGCAGCTCCATCGAAGTGAGCAGCTGCCAGCCGAGGAACATCAGCAAGATGAGCATCAGCATGGGGACGAGAGTGCGGCTGAGGTTCCGCTGCACAGGCCTTCCGGGGACGCGGGGTCGGGGAGGTAGCCACGGTGCACCCCACCGGCAACCGCCTCTCCATGCACTTGACGCATGTCAGCTGTTGCGAGGTGGCTCCCATCGGCTGACCCGGCGTTGACAGTGGCCCCCTATTGCGACCATTGTGTTCGTCGACTGCTCCCGGCTCGTGACTCAGGATCGGGGGCACAGGACTTGAGGAGACACCCAAATGACCCGCATCACCATGGTCCCGGCCACCAATGTCCCGGCTCCAATCCGCGCTGGCCTGCGCTCAAGTGTTCTGCGTGGCTGTGTGCTGGCGCTTGCTGGCCTCGTGGCGATTGGCTGTGAGGGCGAAGAGCCCAACGCGAAGGATGACGACCTCGACGCCCGGGTGACTTCCCCGGTCGACACGGCGGTCGAGGTGCCCGACGCGGTCTTCGACCACGACCACGATGGCTCACCGAGCGATGTGGACTGCGACGACAATGATGGCTCGAAGTACCCCGACGCCAACGAGCTGTGCGATGGCATCGACAACGACTGCGATGGCGACATCGACGAGGGCTGGGATGGCGACGGCGACGGCCACCTTCCCGACGACTGCGAAGGCGGCGACGACTGCGACGACAGCAACGGGTCTATCAACCCGAGCGCGCCAGATGTGCCCTATGACGGCATTGATCAGGACTGCTCGGGTGCCGACAACCTCGATGCGGATGGGGACGGCTTCGATGCGCTCGAAGTGGGGGGCAACGACTGCGACGACCAGTCGGATACGGTGTACCCAGGCGCGCCTGAGGTCGCGAAGGACGAGATCGATCAGGACTGCGACGGCGAAGACCTCCTCGACGGCGACGGCGACGGATACGACGACGAGGACTGGGGCGGCACGGACTGCAACGACCTCGACGACAGCGTCCACCCCGACGCCTGGGACTGGATGAACGACGGCATCGACGCCGACTGCGATGGCAGCAACGGTCGCGCGGTCGACATGACCAGCTCGGACGTCATCTTCTCGGGCTCTTCGAGCAGCAACGACTACTTCGCCTTCAGCGTGACCTCCTGCGACATCGACGCTGACGGTCAGACCGACCTCATCATGTCGGCCCCGCTGGCAGATGGGAACCTGGGCCAGGTCGGCATCTTCCTCGGCACCTCCAACGCCGTCTGGGGAACCGCCGGATCGATGTCCGACGCCGACATCATCATCACCGGCACCGACATCGGCTTCGGCCTCGGTGTGGAGTGTGGCGACATCAACGGCGACGGCTTGGCCGACCTTGTGGCTGCCAGTGGTGAGTACTACTACTATGGCACCGACTTCCGCATCAGCGTCTGGTACGGCGGCACCACCTGGGCCACCGAGATGGCGCAGGTGGAAGCCGACGCTCACATCGACATCGACTTGGGCACCACGTCGTCCTTCACGTCGATCTACTCGCTCAGTTTCGAGTTGGGTGATCTCGACAACGATGGCTCCGATGATCTTCTTATCAACACCGACGTCGACTCCTCCATGGAGGGTCTCGGCGACCCCGACGACACCATCTGGTTGATTCCGGGCGGTGAGTGGCTTGGCGAGTACCTCGGTACCGATCTGGTCACCACGCGGGTCACCCCCGACCAGGCCGACGCTCTCACCAGCTTCTCCGTCGTGCCCGACTGGAATGGCGACGGCGAAAACGAGCTGGTCATTGGCCAAGGCGAGTACTGGTCCAACGTCACGGGCACCGAGTACACCCTCGGGCGCCTGTCCTTCATCAGCGGCTGGCCAGCCTCTGATGACAGCGTGTCCAACGTCGCGTTTGCCAGCCTCGAAGGCAGCAGCGGCTTCGACTCCGGCTTCGGCTACGGGCCAACCCTGTCCGACTTCGACGGCGACGGCGTCACAGACCTTCTCTCTTGCGCGCCCTACGCGCCGTACAGCACCCGCACCAACTCGGGCGCCTGCTACCTCTACAGCGACCCATCTGGCGACATCACTGCCACGGGCCTGCAGGCCACGACCTACTCCGACTCCGCGGTGCTCAGCGGCTACCAGGACGGTCTGTTCGGCGCCTATGTGAGCAACGTGGGCGACGTCGACGGAGACAGCATCGACGACCTCATCGTGTCTGAGCTTGGCGGCGGCACTGGCGCCAAAGGCCGCACCATGCTGCTGCCCGGTTCCGAGCTGATGAGCGGTGGCCTCCCCGACGACATGGCCCTGGCGGAGTGGAGCCACACCAACAACTACTCGTCTGTGGCATCCACGCGGGCGTTCGGTGACTTCGATGGTGACGGCGTCACCGACTATGTCTTTGGCGCAGTGGGCTACGGCCTCACCTCGTCGGGCAGTGGCTACTACCAGGGTCGGGCTTGGGTCTGGCTGTCGAGTCAGTTCCTGTAGGAATAGACCTCGGCATCCGGCCCCTACGACCCGGGCGTCGCGGCTACGCTCGGGCGCGCATGTTGGTCAGCTGCCCAGTGCCCTACCGTCGGCGCATCACCATCGCGGGGAGCGCGAGGAGCCACAGGGCGAGACCAGCGGGATGTGAGGTGGCGCTGCAGCCTTCTTCCTGGGCGGCCTCCAGCTGGGCGTCGGCTTGCTGGCGCTCGACCAGGAAAGCGCAGGCGCCGTCGGGGGTGTCGTCTTCGCTCTCGTCGACGAGGCCGTCGCAGTCGTTGTCCACGCCGTCGCAGTCTTCGGGGCTGTCGGGACTCACCCAGGGGTCGTCGTCGTTGCAGTCCGCCTCGACGTTGTCTTCGATGTCGGCATACCCGTCGCCGTCGTCGTCGAAGAGAAAGCTGCCCTCGTCGATGAGACCATCGCAGTCGTCGTCGATCTCGTTCTGGGTCTCCTCGGCGCCAGGACCGATGAGCACGTCGCCATCGTCGCAGTCGCCCAGAGCCTCAGAAAAGCCGTCGCCGTCGTCGTCGTAGAGGTCGGTCCCCTCGTCGATGTAGCCGTCGCAGTCGTCGTCGATCTGGTTGGGCTCCTCGTCGGCCCCTGGAAAGATGTCGGGGTCGGTGTCGAGGCAGTCCCCCTCGCCAATGGTGACGCCATCGCCATCTCCGTCCTCAGATGAGGGGGAGGGCAGGTCGGTGTCATCGCCATCGCAGTCGTCGTCGGTGGCATTGTCCGGCCGCTCGACCGCGCCCGGGTGGATGCCAGGGTCGGCGTCGTCGCAGTCTCCCCCGCACAGGGTCCACCCGTCGCCGTCCGCATCCCAATCGGGGTGACCGCTGCCTTCGCAGGAGTTGCCCACCAGCTGGATCGGGGTGGCTTCCAGCAGCGGGGCGTCGGTGTCCATCGTGATGGTGGCGGTCGCGGGACTGGCCGCACCGTCGGGCTCATAGGCCACCTCGATGACATCGGAGTCGCCGGGCAGAACGTAGAGCGGAGTGGGGGTCTGCACGGAAAAGGACGACGACCCTTCGATGTCGAAGTCGGCGATGGTGAGGGTGAGGCGACCGCAGTTCTGCACGGTGATGGAGGACGAGAAGTAGCCCCCGGGGGGGCGCGGGCCGAAGTCATGGGCGTTGGGGTACAGCTGGCCGCAAGGGTCCCGACCAATGCCCCGGAGCACGACCCGCCAGATGGCCAGGTCGTCCTCGTTGCGCTCCTTGAGCTCGGTGTCGTCGGACGTGATGGTCAGGGTGGTGCGGAAGGTGCCGTCTGAGTCTGGCTTGAAGATGACGTCGACGCGGCCGTAGCCTGGCGAGGTGGGGGTGCCGCCGCCCACAAGAGCACCCTCGGATCGCCAGGAGTCAGTGACTTCCCAGTGCTCGGGGTCGTCCACCGACACGTCGTAGATCTGTACGTCGCCGGTGCCGGTGCTCGCGAGGAAGATGGCAAGCGGCTCACGGCCGTCGATGGGGATGATGCCGGCATCGAAGGTGGCCAGGCTGGTAGACAGCTGGCGGCGAAGCTCCGAGAACTCCTGCTCGCCGTTGCAGCCGGGCGTGACCACGCTGCCGAGTGCGAGCAGGATGAGGGGGACGGGGCGTCGCATCAGACCTCCGGGGGACCGCAGTGTAGTTCCCGCGAGGGGGGGCCGAAAAGGGGGTGCCCACAGACCTGCCCTGGTCAGCGGGCTGCGGTCACCCGGCCTGGGGGTTGCCCGTCTCACGGTCGAGGATGTTCTTTGTTTGCTTGTAGATAAAGCGCGCCTGCTGGAGGTTGTCTCCGATGCAGACCATGCCGAGCTTGCCGAACTCCGACAGGGCGCCCATCAGGTGGAAGACCGTGCCCCGCTCAGGAGCGGAGTGGAAGTGGACATCGTTGCAGACCGCGATGTCGATGAGGTCTTCGGGCAACAGCCCTTGGTAGGAGTCTTCTTGGAGGGTGTCCGTGGCGAAGTAGACCTTCTCGCGGCCGGTCTGGGCGTGGAATGTGCCGGTGGACACCTCGTAGTGGCCGTCGGTGAGGAAGCGCAGGGTGAGGAAGGGGTGCGTGGTACCGCCCTTCCTCAGGTTGACCTCGATGGCGTGGTGCTCCCAGCTGCCGTCTTCCTTCGGGATGCTCACGAAGTCGGTGGCGAAGCGGCCGATCACGCCCTTGCCTGCCAGCACTTCGGCGACCCGCATGCCCGCGGCCTGCACCTCCAGTCGGTAGTCGGCACGGGCGGGGAAGGTGCATCCCATGAAGACCTGACCGGAAGGTCCGCCGAGAATCTGGTCGTGGGTGCTGATGGACTGGGCCTTGCCGATCGCGTTGACGCGGCACTGGCTGCTGGGCGACTCCTTGACCTTTCCCTCCACGAAGGTCTCCACGACACCGCCCATCTGACAGTACTTTTCGCGGAAGCTGTCCCAGTGCTCCTGGGGCGCCTCAAACTTGAGGGTGTGAAGCCGCTCCAAGCACTGTTGCTTGCGCTCGGCGGCGGTGGTGCCATCGATCTCATCGAAGTAAAACAGCGCGTTTCCTTCGCCGGAGAAGCCCTCGTTGAGCTTGACCACGGCCCGGCGCATGTCGGGCTGGTCGGTCTTGAGCGCGGCGAGGGCCTGGGCGATGTCTTCGGGCTCGTGGAGGCGCTCGAAGCCCTTGGGAAACAGGATGCCCGCTTCGCGGAAGACCTCTCGACAACCGGACTTGCTGCCGAGGTCGTCTAGTGCGGGGTCGTTGGCGTAGAGCGGGATGCCAAGGCGGACCGCAAGGCTCCGCTCAAGCTTGGTGGAGTTGAAGCACACGAGGTGGGCGCGCTGGGTGTCGCCGATGGCGCGTTGAATCCGGCGAATCAGGCGCGGGCGCTCCAGAATCTTCTCGGTGAGTGGCCGGTGGGAGGCATCGCCGCACTCAAACATCAGCAGCCGCTTGCGGGCGTGAGAGGTCGGAACGCCGGTGAGCAGGTGGAGGTAGTAGTCGATGACTGTGGACGAAATGCGCTGACTGGTGAGGAAGATCACGCGGGTGCGCGGTTGGCGCAGAAGCATCAAATAGAAGAGCAGCCGCTCCTCGTAGTGGTGCACTCCGGTGACCTTGGCCAGCTCGCGGGGGTCCATCGACAGGCTGGGCGAGACCACGACGGTGTGGGAGGCCCGGTCGTCGTTGGCCACTCGATTGAAGAGCTCAGGCAGGCGCACCTGGAGGGCGGCGAAGGCCGCAAGCTCAGCGGGGGAGCCCGCAGCGGGACTCGGTTCGTTGGTCCACATCTCGGCTCCCGGGAGCGCGTCGGATGTCGAGAGTGTAGCGGGTGGCGGCTTACGGGGTCATGACCGGCGGAGGTTGGAATGAAGGAGGAGGTCTCGGAGGACGGGCACACCGGGAGTGTGTTCAAGGTGGGTGGCCGCGGTGTGGAGCCGGTGCAGTTGGGGCAACAGCTGGTGCTCATCGCCGGACCCTGCGGGCTGGAGTCGCGCGAGCTGGTGCTTGACGTGGCCAGTCAGGTTGACCAGATCGCCCGTGGCCTGGGGGTGCCTTGGGTGTTCAAGGGCAGCTTTGACAAGGCAAATCGGAGCGCAGCCGGAGCCTGGCGGGGCCCAGGCATCCTTGAGGGACTGCAGATGCTCGCGGAGGTGCGAGACCGCCTCGGGATTCCAGTCACTACGGATGTTCACCTGCCCGAGCAGGCTGTGGTGGCAGCAAGAGTGGTCGACCTGCTGCAGGTGCCGGCGTTTTTGTGTCGCCAGTCCGACTTGCTCCAGGCATGCGCCGACACTGGGCTTCCGGTCAACGTGAAGAAGGGGCAATTTCTCGCGCCAGCGGCCGCGGCGGGCATCGTCGACAAGGTGGGAGCGGATCGGGTGATGCTCACCGAGCGGGGCGCTTGCTTTGGCCACGGCGACCTCGTGGTCGACTTTCGCAGCTTGGTGCAGATGCGCGCGCTGGGCGTTCCGGTGTGCTTCGATGCCACCCACAGCACCCAGCGTCCGGGTGGTGAGCACACTGGCGGCGACCGACGGTATGCCGCACCTCTCGCTCGGGCGGCTGCGGCGGTCGGTATCGATGCCTTGTTTGTGGAGGTCCACCCTCGTCCGAAGCAGGCCCGATCTGATGCGGCCACCCAGCTCACTCCTGCGCAGCTACAGGCGATCTTGCGCGAGGTCGTCGCGGTGCATGAGGTGCGTGGCGAGTGCACCCGCATCGCTGCTGGCTCCGCTCACCGCCGGGACACCTTGCGCCAGTCTCGGACCTCAAGTGGGTGATAGCGGCGAGCTTTGGCCTGCCGCGCTGACACCACATACACCCACGCCCGAGAAGTGCTGGAGAAGAGAGCCTGCTGTGCGAGAACGTTGTCTTTAGGGGGGACGTCGCGGGTCACCTGAGCGGTTTCTCGGCGGTACAGCCCTTGGCCCACACCCTCGTAGACGTCGAGCACCCTGAGCAGTCCAGGGGTGGGATCGAGGACCAGCTCCCCGTGGATGGGGTGCCCTTTTGGGTCGATCACCAGCGCGGGGTAGCCGGCGGGCACACGGTAGAGCCGTCCGCGCACGGTGGCCGCCACCACCCGTCGGTCTGCAAGGTAGCCGTCCGCCTGCTGTCCGCGCATCAGTGAGCCGTAGACGAAGAGGGGCAGGTCTACTGGGCGCTGGCTCCGGTGCTTGCTCACCAGCTGATGATGGGGGTGTCGAGGCGGTCGAGCCACGCGTGAAGGGCGTCCTCTAGCGGGAGCAGCGACTCGTAGACCATGCGGGCCTCGGGATCTTCCTGCAGCTGGGCAAACAGCTCTTCGTCGAGCACCAGGCGCCGCCCAGTCCGGCTCGCGATCCCTACGGCGCGGGCAGTGCTGGCCAGCTCGGAGTCGGTGAGACCGCCGTGTGGAGGACGCGCGACCACCCAGTGTTGTGCCGATCCGAAGGCACGGAACACCGCGAGCACGGGCGCGAGCTCACTGCCTTGCCACCACACCGACGGACGTTCGCCCACCAGCCGCACCTGCACAGGCGCGTCGGGCCGACGGTCGAGGATGAGCAGGGATGCGGTGAGCGCAAGCGCAGGGCAGGCGGTGAGCAGTCGCAGTCGCAGGCTGAAGGTGTCGGGAACCAAGCCCTTTGGGGCACTTGCGGGCGGCATCAGGCCACCGTGGAAGACCTTGCGGGTCTCCATGGGGTCGGGCAGTCGCACGCCTGCTGGGGCGGAGCGGTTGCGCCGGGCCAGCGCGTTGGCGGCCGCCACGCCGCCAGCGAAAGCGGTAATCCCACCCGGAAACGCAACGGGAAGGGACCGCACTCGGAGGTTGTCGAGGAATGGTCCCTTGGTCTGGGCCACAGGCTCACCGGCGGACTCGGCCCGCGGAAGGGCGTCGGCGATGCGACCGGGGAGCACTCGAGCCAGCGCCTTGTCGACCTCGGTGGCGGTGGGACGCTGCCCGAACACCCGCTGATCCCAGCGTCGGTAGCGGCGCTGGTAGTGCACGCGCTCGCGCTGCTGCATGGGTGTGAGGGACTCGGGCGTGTGGCGTGCCAGGCGCAGCCAGCGTCGGTAGCCAGGCTCGGTGAGGGCCACGAGCACGGAGTCTCCAGCCACCTCACGGCGCTGAACCGCCCCCCGCGTGATCACGAGCCGGTCTCCCGATCGGGTGGCGTCGCCTCTTCGGACGGCCATCTCTGCGTAGGGCCCCAGCGGCACATCACGGGCATCCATCTCGTCGAGCAAGGCGCGGAGGTGGCCGGTGCGCAGCTCACCGTTGTCGAGCAGGTGCCGCAACAGGCGCGCGTAGATGTCGAGGTTGTCCTCTTCACCGCTGTCGTGGCGCACGGGCTGCGCGGGGGAGCGCGGTGGGGGGCCGTCGTCGAGCTCGGGCGCTGTGGCGCTTGGGCCAAACGGAAGCTGAAGCTGCTCGCCCTGGGGGGTGCGTGGGCTGGGCCGTCGGTCGAAGGCGGGCTCCAACAGGCTGCGAATGGCACTGGCCCGTCGACGCGCGGTGCTCTCCGCCAGCTCCGGATCGCGCCCCTGGATCCACTCCGAGATGGTCTGGGGATCTGGCATCTCCTTGCGGCCAAGCAGCAGGTCTCGCGCCGCGGGGGTGCGCCAGACCGCGTGGGCGTAGTGCCGCAAGCGCTGGCGGGGCTCTGCAAATGCGAGCGCCAGTCCGTGGCGGGTGAGCTGGACTTCGTGGACCCCTTGCAACAGGCCGAGCCAAGTCGCCGCCTGGGTGTAGTAGTGGACGGTGCGAACCTCGACCTCAAGCATCTCCGACAGGGCACGCGGCCGTCTCAGTCCCGCCGCCACAAGCCCCACAAGCCGCATGAGCAGCCTGGGATTGTTGGCATTGGGCAGGATGTCTGCCCGGTCCTTGCTGCTGCTCATCGGACGCGGCGTCTCAGCGGGCTTGGGTGCGGATGGGACCCTCCTCGGCGCCGCCGACCGGTCGCCAGGGCCCCCAAAGAGTGGGCGCATTCAGGCTGTGGGCGGCGGATCGCGGGCCGAACATCCCAGCCAGTCTACCCCCTGCGTCGGGGTCCTGCCGTGCCGAGCGCTCAGGTCCAGGGTCGCACCTGAAGAGTGATCTTGACATGGCAAGAGCAATGCCGTAGCTTCGCGATCCGCCCCCGGGTCGTCCGTGGGCATGTCGGAGGTCGGTGGTATGTCCCGCTTGGCGCGCAGAATGCGGGTTTCTCGGATGTCGGCACCCACCCTGCCGGCCCCCGCCGAGATGCGTCGGCTCGACACGGCTGTCAGAGGCCGCGCCGCTCGGTCCGTGCGTGCTCGCCTGCGTCGGATGGAGCCAGTGGTGCTCGTCGCCCCACCGTGGGCCGCGGTTCCCCGCTTTCTCGAAGAGCTGTCGCTTGACCTCGCGGTGGGGGAGCCGGCAGTCGGCTGCCGGGTGGTGAGCTTTCGAGCCGCTTACGCCCGCCCACGCGCCGAGGCTTGGCAGCTCACGCTCCAGCTGTTCGGCCAGCTCGGACAGCGTGGCTGGCATCGTGCCGCCCCCATCACCGTCGCCGACCGCCGGGGCTTCCGGTGGGCGCTGGAGTCGCTGCTTGAACAGGCCCACGGCGGGTCTCCCCACCGGGTGGCGCTCCTCGCCCGTGACGTCGAAGCGCTATCTGTCGATATTCTCGAAGATGTCGCCGCCGCTTGGTCCGCCTACCGCACCCGCCATCCGGTAGACCGTCGCTGCGCAGTCCTGCTCGCCACCAGTGAGTCGGCGAGCTGGCTCCACCTGGGCAATGCCCCCAAGGTCGAGCTGGTGGACTTCGCCGCGGATGAAGCCGAGCGCAGCATCACGGGCCGCACCGGTCCTCTGCCGCGCGCCGAGCTTCAGGCAGTCACCCGCCTCACCGGTGGAATCCCCGGACTGGTCGAGAAGGTGGCCGCCGCCGCTCGCCGCAGTCGCCGCTTGCCGACCACCGCGCAGGCTGTCGTGGACTGCCTCGGACCGGTCCGTGGGGAGCTTCGGGCGGCCGTCGACCAGGCCATCGCCCACGATCCCCTCGCAGACCGCCTCATGAGCCTTGAGCCCGACACGCCGGAGCCGCTTGAAGCCGAGGTCGACACGCCCTTGCTGCGGGCAGGCTTGTTGCGTCGAGTGCGCAGCCCCCGCGGAGATCTGGTCGAGCTGCGGGCCCCGCTCATCAAGAGCCTCTTCGAGTAGACGCGCCCTGGAGCCCTGAAAGACAGTCCCGGGCTCCCGATCCACCGCAGTCGGTGATTCGTTAGACGGAGCTCGCTGAAGTGCCGGAGGTCCGATGGTGCCCGCAGGTGATGGCGCGTCCGCCAAGACGTCCCAAGATGGTCTCGACGCCAGTGATGTCGACGGACTCGCCAAGCGTTGGGAGGCGCTCGACCAGCCGTCCGTAGAGGCGCGCATCGCGGCATTGGTCCCCGAGCTGCGGCGCCACAATCGGCTCTACCACGAGCTGGGTACCGCCGAGATCGACGACCGGGTCTACGACTTGCTCTTCAGAGAGCTCGAGGTCCTTGAAGGGCGCTTTCCAGCCCTCCGACGCGACGACAGCCCCACTTGGCGGGTGGGCGGCGCCCCAGTGGAGGGGCTCACCCCCTTCCCCCACCGCGTGGCCATGCTCAGCCTCGGCAATGCCTTCACGGAGTCCGACATCCGCGGCTTCGACGAGAAGCGCCACCCTCAGACCAACAATCTCCGCGGCGGCATGCGCCACGCCTTGATCGAGGCGGGCGAGTCCTTAGACGGGCCGCTTCAGTACGTGGTGGAGCCCAAGCTCGACGGCCTGGCCCTGGAGCTGGTCTACGAGCACGGCCTGCTCACAGGTGCGGGCACGCGGGGCAACGGCCAGGTCGGCGAGGACGTCACCCACAACGTGCGCACCATCGACAATGTGCCGCTGCGACTGCCCGATGGGGCCCCCGACTACCTGTCGGTGCGAGGGGAGGTGCTGTTCACGCTGTCGGGCTTCGAGAAGATGAACGCCGACCGGGTCAAAGCCGGCAAGAAGTTTTTTGAGAATCCCCGCAACTCGGCCGCAGGCACCCTCCGGCAGCTCGACCCCAAGGTCGCGGCTGGCCGGCCACTGATGTTCATGGCGCACTCCGCTGGCGACGGAGTCGACGCCGCCGCCGCCCCCACCCACTCCGCGTTGCTGGCCCATCTCAACGAGCTGGGCTTCGCCACCAACTCGCTCAACGCCGTGTGTGTGGGCATCGATGCCGTGGTGGATGCGGTGCGGGCCATCGGCGAGAAGCGCGCTTCGCTCGACTACGAGATCGATGGCGCGGTCATCAAGGTCGACGACCGGCGCCAACAAGACCTCATCGGCTTCGTCACCCGCAGCCCGCGCTGGGCCGTGGCGTACAAGTACCCGCCGCCTCGCCGTCGCACCCGTCTGCTCGCCGTGGAGTTCGGCGTCGGCCGCACCGGCGTGGTCACCCCGGTCGCCAAGGTCGCCCCCTGCCGGGTCGGCGGAGTCACCGTCACCAGCATTACGCTCCACAACGAGCGCCACGCCTGCTTTCCCTACGAAGAATGGGAGACCAGCCAGGGGCGCATCAAGAGCCGCGGCATCCCCAACGCTCCGTTGCGGGTGGGGGACCTCGTGGAGATCTACCGGGCGGGCGACGTCATTCCACGGGTGGGTGGGGCCATCGAAGAAGACGGTCGGGAAGGGCGCGAGCAAGTGTCGTTTCCCGAAGTGTGTCCGGGCTGTGAGACCGCGCTGGAGCGAGAGCCGTCGCCCGAGTGGCTGAAGACACAGGAGCGTGGCGACGCCGACGACAAGGACCCCCACCCCAACGACCTGCTGCGCTGTCCCAACCGCTTGGGCTGCCCCGCGCAGGTCGAAGCCAGCCTGCAGCACTTCGCAAGCCGGGGTGGCATGGACATCGAGGGCCTGGGTGCCAAGCTGGTCTCTCAGCTCGTGGCCCGGGGACTCGCCCGACGGCCCAGCGACCTCTATGCTCTCGAACACAGCGTGGTCGCCGATCTAGACCGCATGGCGGACAAGTCCGCCGCCAACCTCCTCGCCGCGCTTGACACCAGCCGCCAGCGCCCTCTGTGGCGGGTTCTGGTGGGGCTGGGGGTGCCGCATGTCGGAGAGTCGACTGCGCGTGGGATGGCCGGAGGACTGGGCTCCATTGATGCCGTGATGGCCGCGACCGCAGAGCAGCTCGCCGATGTGCCTGAGGTGAAGGGAAAGCTGGCCCCCGCCATCCATGCCTACCTGCATCTGGCGGATGTGGAGAAAGAGGTTGCCGACCTTCGGGCGCGCGGGGTGGCGTTTGTGCCCTCGGTCCCAGAAGTGCCTCCCGCCAAAGACGCCGAAGCGCCCTCGCTCGCGGGCTACTCGTTCGTGCTCACGGGCACTCTGCCCACGATGGGCCGAAGTGCGGCAAAGAAGATGATCGTCGCCGTGGGGGGCAAGGTCTCCAGCGGTGTGTCGAAGAAGACGTCGGCGCTGGTGGCGGGCGAGGCGGCAGGCAGCAAGCTGGTGAAGGCCCAGAAGCTCGGCGTGCCGGTCATCGATGAAGCTGCCCTGGTCGCCTGGATCGAGTCCGGAGAGGTGCCCGATGGCATCGGCTGATGAAGGCGCAGTCGCGCGGGTTCATGCTCGGGTGAGGGGGCGGGTCCAGGGGGTCTATTTTCGGGCGTCGACGCAAGGCGAAGCGCAGCGGCTGGGCCTGGCGGGCTGGGTCCGCAATCGCCGCGACGGCTCAGTAGAGCTGGTGGCAGAAGGACCGTCGGACACCCTCAATGCGCTGATGCGCTGGGTCTCTGAGGGGCCGCCGCTGGCCAGTGTCTCGCAAGTCGACCGGGTGGACTGCCAGCCTGTGGGACTGGACGGCGGCTTCACCATCCGTCCCACACTCTGACATTCACTCCAGCCAATCTACGAGGGCCTCAGTCGGCGAGAGCCTTGTCCAGCGCGTCGTTCAGAGCAGCGGCATCATACTGATGGGAGATGAGCTGGATGACGCCGTCCGGGTCGATGACCACCTGGAGTGGATAGGGCGCGTAGCCGCCGCCGGACCCTGAATCGACCCGGAAGTAGCGGTCGTATGGGGCTTGGGCGTCGTAGAGCATCACGCCTTCAAGGTCGGCGGTTTCGCCAAATGCGCGCACGGTAATGAGGGGGTCCTGTGTGTTGAGGAGCCACACCTCGATCTGGTCTGCGTCGTCTCGGCTGCCGACCGAGTTGGGGATGTCTGGAACCTCCAGACTGCAGATGGGTCAAAACAGCGCCCAGTAGACCAACACAACCGCTTTGCCTCGGGTGTCGGAGAGCGTCCAGACCCCCTCGTCGCCGGACGGAAGCTCGATGCCCGGCAGGGTGAAGTCGTCGTGGACGGTGCCCACGCCCTGGTCGGCCTGCTTAATCTCGAAGGAGCCTGCAGCTTCGTCGGGGTCGTTGGTGGTCCAGTTGACGGTGGTTCTGCGCGCACGGTCCCCGGTCCACTCCACGGTGACGTCGTAGCGGCTGCTGGGGGAGACCGTGAAGGTGTCTGTCGACAGAGTGGCCTCGCCGTCCATTGACAGCGTGACCTCGAGGTCCATGGGGCCGTGGTTCTGGAAGGTGGCGCTGCCGTAGTCGTCGGTGGGCCCGAACCATACGGTGTCTGGGCCCTGCACTTCGGGACCCGCCACTCCCGGAACCTGCTCCAGCGCTGTGCTTGCAAACCAGTCGGCCACCACCGCGCGTCCGCCAGATGCGGCGACTCCCAGCGAGCTGTACCGTGGCGTCTCGTGGCCTAGAACCCGTGGCCCCTCGTTGGAAATGTCGATGAGCACAGTGGCTTCCCATGCACCGACCCATGCGCTGTCGCCGTCGACTGCGACCGAGAGCGCTGACCCAGGCATGGTGATGTCGCCCCGGTGCGTCAATGAATCGCCTTCGGTGGACCACACCGACACCCCCGCGCCGCCCATGCCGATGATGAGGTTGTTGTCCTCCCAAGCCACGTCGCGACCTTCGCCTGACATGGTCGCCCGGGCGACTTCCCTGGGCGACGACGGGTTGGAGACGTCGAACAGCAGCAGGGTCTGGTCGTCGGTGACAATGGCCCGGTCGCCGGACAGTCCGACCGCAAATGCATCTGCGGCGGGGAGAACGCCAAGCGGGCTGCCGGTGAGGTCGAGCATCACAGCGCCTTGCCCGCGTGCCCCCACCAAGATGCGCTCCTGGTCG
>Ga0315321_10002157_pt1 | contig 15294 bp, 12 predicted proteins | sample M180m21515metaG_FD_203464 | JGI IMG/M metagenome (GOLD analysis project Ga0315321, IMG submission 203464) | Ammonia-oxidizing marine archaeal communities from Monterey Bay, California, United States - M1 80m 21515 | ecosystem: Environmental > Aquatic > Marine > Intertidal zone | place: USA... | reverse complement strand
ACACTCTGCAATCGGCATGTACGCAAAGGCTGCTGAGAAAATCATGCGGTTCCATGTCACGAATTTTAATAACGAGAAATCCAAATGAGCTTTGTGGAAGGTTGGCTGTGCAAATGAAACGACCGATATCACACTTGGGAAGACGTGAATTGTTGTTGGCCGGTGGGGCTGGTTTGTCGCAGGTTGCATTTTTGCCCCAGGCGACTGCACAAGCGGCAAACGACCGAATTCAGGTTGGCGTGATTGGCCTCGGATCACGGGGTTACAATCTGATCGATGCATTGGTAAGGCATCACAGTGATGCCAGAATTGTTGCGATTTGCGATGTTGATGTGACACACTACCGGGATCGTGCTTGGGGAACCGGTAACAGCTATGGGTTAATACCTGCTGAGCAGAAGATCAACGCTGCGTATGCCCGGCACGGGATTGAGAAATCCAGGCACAGTGTCACGCCATATCGCGATTATCGAGCATTGTTGGATCATCAAGGTGTCGATGCTGTGGTCATTGCGACTCCTGACCATTGGCATGCCAAGTGTACGCTTGATGCTGTTGCTTCGGGCAAAGATGTCTACTGTGAAAAGCCCGTCACCCATTTATTCGCAGAGGGTCAGGCTGTTTACCGGGAAGTGGCAAAGCGTCACGCTGTTTTTCAAACGGGGTCGCAGCAACGCAGTGATCGGCTTTTTCGGCGCGCGGTTGAACTTGCAAGGAACGGGGTTCTTGGAGAAGTTCGCACGATCAAAGTAGGGCAACAAGCGGGCTATGCTCAGCCGATGGGTGATTCGAGTGTGGCGAAGATACCAAAACAACTGAATTACGATTTTTGGTGTGGTCCTTCAGTGGTGTTGCCGTACATGCGTGCCAGGCATCATCGCTGGTGGCGCGGGCACAGTGCCTACGGCGGAGGCGTACTGATGGATTGGATTGGGCATCACAACGATATTGCGCATTGGGCGTTGGATTTGGATTCGTCAGGCCCAGAAGAAGTGGAAGCGTCAGATTGGACCTTTCCTGAGACAGAGATTTACAACACCCCTGTGCGATATACGATCCGCTGCAAATATCCTGGTGGTGTCAGAAGCACCATCTCAAGTGACAATCCAGCAGGCCTGGAGTTGATTGGGACCGAGGGATCAGTGTTCGTGAATCGCGGAAAGCTGCGGACATCGGATCCCCGTTGGGCGGTACCTGACTTTGTTCCCGGTCCCGTCAGAGTGACCGCTTCTGATGATCACATGGGTAACTTTTTGAGTTGCATTCGAACGCGGAAACAAACGATCGCACCGGCGGAAGCCGGACATCGTTCAATAACACCGGGACATTTGGCCTTCGTTTCCAATGTGCTGGGGAGACCGTTGAGATGGAACGCAGCAGAGGAACGTGTGTTAAGCGACCAGCAAGCCGATAAACAGCTCCGGGAACTGGCCTACCGTCAGCCCTGGGGCTGAGCAACGAAACCGAACTGTTCGTTGGGCGTTGACACGCATCTGGTGTTGAGCTTAAAAGCTTGCTGGGGCGGTACCGCAACAGTAGCTCGTTCACGGGTGAATGATGCAGAATCTAATTGAGTAGCTCGGCGTTATTCACAAACGTATTTTTGAACGCATCGCGGTATTCTTGTTCTTCGGCAGGGAAGACGGATTCGAAGGTTGCTGCATCCGCTGCACCGCGCTGAAACCGCTGCTTGGGGTAGGTCGGCATTTCAGTGCCCGTGATCTGCCGGACTCCCGAAGAAACGATACTGCCCTTAAGTTCGTAAAGTTTTTCGTGGTCCCAATCAGTTAAAGCGACAAATGGAACTTCTTCGGCAACCTCAATGACGTTTGGTACAGCAAAGGGACTGAATCCAGAGAAGCCGAGAGTCGTGGCAGGGGCACTCGTGCGTACATGTCCACGACTTTGTCCGCCGCTGTAGACAAGTGAATGTTTAACAGCATCGACCCCCCAACCCTCTTGATAGAGCATGCGGTTGCCAAGAACGCTGCGTATTGTGAGTTCTGGATTTTCCTCGATTGGGTAGTCCTTCAGGTTCTCATCCCCTCCATCTCCATCAATCAGGTATTTCCAGCCCGGATAGCGTTTTCGCAGGGCTTTTAATAACGCGAGCCCCATGGTGGCCGATTGTACATCCAATGGCTTGTAATCTTCGATAACGCGGATAGCGTCTTGCCAAGAGAGGTCTTGTCGCGGGACATCGATTAATTCCAGGTACATTTCACGGTCGATTTTTTGCAGGAACTCGCGAGCTTGCACACTATCGCTGGGATCTCCGTCAACGGCGAGCGTGAATGCTTTGAGTCGGGAGGGTGATTGCCCGCGGCGTCGTAGCAGGTAATCGAGCACAACAAGGACGGCTCCGCTGTCGATTCCACCACTGAACATCACGCCAATTGGTTCCGATGCAGGGATGGTTTTCAGCCACTGATCACAGACTTCGGCCAGTCGGCCGATGTAGTCTGCTCCAATTTGGTCGATGTTGGCGGGCAAACGATTGCGTTTGGGAGCAAAAAATCGCGTTAATACTGGATTTGGGTCTGGGCAGCCGACCAACTGAAGCTCCAAAAGATGATGGGCGGGAACCATTCGAGTGTAGGATGGATTAAACTGGTCGCTCAGGCCTTCCTTTTGAAGCTGCCGAGCAATTTCGTCGATCCGCTCGGCGATGATGAGGGCCGGACCCTCAGCTCTTTTGGCAAGGAAATACCGCATGGGGCGGCCAATTGAACGCGCCATCCGGATGGTTTTTCCAACTTGTTCACAAATGGCAAATTGACCACCTATTCGCCGCACGGCGTCGATGTCGCCGCGTCTAACTGATTCCGAAGCTTCTTCTAAGTTGGTTCCAAGTAAGATGTTACCAGCGGGGTCGAGAAGATTAACAACCCGATCAATCAGCCGCTGTGGTTGCCCCTGAAAGCTTTGCGGTTCATCTAGTGAGGAGCCGCGAGTTAGCGATGATGGGTCCGCAGAATGATCAGACGGTTGGTTTTTTGTCATGAATCGTCGGGTAAAACGAGTTGTTCGGGTTGGTTGACGTGTTGAGCAACACCTCAACAGACCTGATAAAGGATACCGAAAATAGCATACGGGGTCTTGGATAATGATCTTAAGCGATCATTATTCGAACTCCGGTTGAACCAACTATGAATATGCAGCACGAGCTTACATTTTCCAAGCGGCGACTAGAAGTCGGGTTGAACTGTAAAAAGTCGACCCCCAAGTACCCATTCCTCCCCTCTGCTCCCAGGCGGTGACTTCCACCGTGGATTTGCACAAATATTTCGGCTCCCAAAAGCCTCCCAGCGACAATTTTGTTTCTGTGTTGCGTTACTGGGCTGAGCATCGACCTAACGAAACAGCTTATATCTTCACTGACGTCGAGTCGGTTGAGCTGCGGCTGACGTACTCACAATTGTGGGACGAAGTCCGCGCGCTGGCCGGCTACTTGCAGGGACGTTGTCGCGTGCGCAGCGGTGATCGTGTGCTATTGGTGTATCCGCCTGGCCTCGACTTTGTCATCGGTTTCTATGCTTGTCATGCGGCGGGTGCGATTGCTGTTCCTGCGTATCCGCCACGTAGAAACCGTAAGGCTTCGCGGATCCGATCGATTGTCGTAGACGCTGATGCGCGGTGGGCATTGACCACGCAAGCGTTGGCGGAGCAACTGACAGGCGATCGTCCCCACGACGACCTGATTGGTGTGCAGCTGGTCGGAACAGATGATCCTGCGACACGAGATGCAGATGCCTGGCGTTCGCCGAAGATATCACCCAATACGCTTGCTGTTCTGCAGTACACATCAGGGTCAACCGGATCGCCCAAAGGTGTGATGCTCAATCACTCCAATTTGATTGCCAACAGCGAACTGATTCTGCATGGCTTTGAACCGCAGGTTGAAATCTGCGGTATGAGCTGGCTGCCCACGTACCACGACATGGGACTCGTTGGTGGTTTGTTGATGCCTTTGTACATTGGCCGGCAAAATGTGCTGACAAGTCCGATGACGTTCTTGCAGCGGCCTGTCCGCTGGTTGCAGGGAATTACCAAGTACGGAGTCACCATCAGTGGTGGCCCGAACTTTGCGTTCCAGCTCTGTGTTGACAAAATTCGAGACAATGAGCTCGAAGGGCTTGATCTGTCGACATGGGAAATTGCATTCAATGGTGCTGAACCCATCAGGGCCGCTACACTCAAATCGTTTACTGAGAAATTCGAGCAGTGTGGTTTCCGTAGATCAGCCTTCCTGCCCTGCTACGGCATGGCTGAGACGACGCTGATTGTTACCGGTGGACCTGCGGAAACGAGGCCGGTGCTCACGACGTTCGACCGCGGTGGACTTGATGAGAAGATTGTCCGTCCAGTGCAGGCTGATAACGAGAACGCACGGACGTTGGTTGGTTGTGGCACCGTCTTGCCGGATGAGAAGGTGATCATTGTCGACCCAAGCACACGGAGAATTCTGCCAAGCGACAGCATCGGAGAGATTTGGGTCCAAAGCCCGTCGGTGGGTCAGGGGTATTACCAGCGTAAGGACGCGACCCTACGCACCTTCCACGCGACGACAATCGACGGTGATGGTCCGTATTTGAGAACCGGGGATCTCGGGTTCTTGTACGAAGGGCAGATCTACATTTCAGGCCGTGTGAAGGACATGATCATTGTCCGAGGTGTTAACCGTTATCCCCAAGATATTGAGGAGACGGTGGAGAGGTCGAGCGATGCGGTGCAGGCTGGTTCAGTCGCTGCATTTGCGATGGACTACGAGGGCAGGGAACAACTGGTGATCGTTGCTGAGACGGTACGACGGAGAAACTTGGACGGAGATGGAAACCTGCAACGTATCCGAAGGGCAGTAACAGCGGAGCATGACCTGCCACCTGACGCAGTTTATCTGGTGCGTAACAGCAGTGTTCCGAAAACAAGTAGCGGAAAAATCCAGCGGCACGCGTGTTTGCACGCAGTCCGAGATGGTGATTTGAAACTTGTGGCAAAATGGGTTCGGTGGGAAGAGAACAACGAAGCTCGTATGAACTTCGATGCTGCTCCCATGATGCAGGCCGCCGCGGCAGGTGGCCGGTCGGCTGACGTCGATGTCAGCAATGTCAGTCCCGTTGTGATCGAGGCCATCAAGCATCATGTCCGACGAGTGGCTGGTGAACGCGCCGTGGCCCTGGAATCTGGCACCAATATTGTTTTGGACCTCGGGCTCGATAGCCTCGAACGTCTGGAAATCGCCCGCAAGCTTGAGAAAACATTTGGTGGAAGGTTTCCAGAACAGGTTCTCGATGATATTGAGACCATTGGGCAGACGGCGTTAGCGATTGAACGTTATCTACCGCCAGGAGGTGAGGCACGTGCGTCTGCCTTGCTGCGGGGTGAAGTGGTGGACGCTGATGTTGGAGCCACTGTTGCCGACCAAGCAGTTGTTGCTACTGAAGTCACTGTTGAACCGGAAGACAGTTTCGAGCAATTCGCTGAGTACCGTCGCTTGAAGTCAACGATGCGGCAAATGTTGATGACAGGAGTACCCAACCCGTATTTCACGGTGCACGACGGCATTGTGCGCGATCATACGGTTGTTGATGGAAACGAACTCATTAGCTTTGCAAGTTACAACTATTTGGGATTGAGTGGTCATCCTACAGTGATGAACTGTGCAGCGGATGCAATTCAAGAATTTGGCACAAGCGTTTCAGCAAGTCGCCTTGTCTCCGGTGAAAAACCGATTCATGGTGAGCTTGAGCAGATGATTGCGGACTGGATCGGCGTGGATAGTTCAATCTTGATGGTGGGAGGACATGCAACCAACGAAACGACGATTGGTCATTTGGTTGGTCCAGGCGACCTGATCATTCATGATTCGCTGGCACATAACAGTATCGTGCAAGGGGCGTTGTTGTCCGGGGCACGCCGCCGCCCATTCCCTCACAACGATTACCAAGCTCTTGATCGAATGTTGACTGAGATTCGCTCGCAGTACCGTCGGGTGCTCGTTGCAATCGAAGGTGTTTACAGTATGGATGGGGACTTCTCTGATGTTCCCAATTTCATCGAAGTTAAAAAACGACATCGAAGTTTGCTGATGGTCGATGAGGCGCACAGTTTCGGCACCATGGGCGAAACTGGACGAGGTATGGCTGAACATTTCGGCATTAATGCCCGAGATGTCGATATCTGGATGGGAACGCTCAGCAAATCGGCTGCGTCTTGCGGTGGATATATCGCTGGTTGCAAGGAGTTGATCGAGCTTTTGCGTTATACCGCTCCAGGATTCGTTTTCAGCGTTGGGATGCCGCCGGGCCAGGTCGGCGCCGCATTGGCTGCTCTGAGGACTTTGGATGCGGAGCCAGAGCGGGTGGCCACGCTCAGGGCCAAGAGTGAGCTGTTTCTTAGCTTGTGCCATGACGCAGGGCTCGACACCGGTGACAGCGGGGGGACACCTGTCATTCCCGTGATTACAGGGAATTCGATGGTCGCGTTGCGGCTGTCGCATCGGCTCAAGGGTGATGGCATCAATGTGCAGCCAATTCTCTATCCGGCAGTTGATGAGTCAGCTGCGAGGTTGCGTTTTTTCATCACCAGTGAACATAGCGACGACCAAATACGCTTCGCGGTCGCTCGCACGGCGTCTCATCTCGCTGAGCTTGGTTTCGAGTCCAGCCCAGTTTCTGCGCAATGAATTTGCGAAGTTGGGCCGCTTGAGTCATGATAGACCTTGCGACTTTTGGGGACTGCCCTAGAATCGCACACTTGGTGTCGGGTGATAAACATTGATTACGCTGATTTCTAACCACCCCCATCGAGCGAAATACTTAGATCTGGCTTTATTCATTGAAGGAGAATGTTTTGCTTACTGAGTCAACTGTGGAGAGCATGTTTCGGGAACTGATCAACAACCCGAAACGAGATGAAGAAACCTTCGACAAGGCTGAAGAGCTCCTTGAGGAGGAGTTGCGTCCCGAAAGCCCGCTTCGGCATCGATTGAGCGTCGAACTCGAAGAGTTGCGTAGCTTGCTTGCCAAGAGCTAGCTCAGTAGCGTTGGATCTGTGTTCCAGCAATAAATAAAATAAAACGGCCCCGCAAAGAATCTCTTTGCGGGGCCGTTTCGTTGAAAGTAACTGTCTGATGCTTACTTCTGGTCAGCGAAGTTAATCAGTGGTTAAAGTTCAAGCCAAAGGTCGCACCGAACATAAAGAGTCCTTGGTCTCTCTTTCCACCGTTAAACGTACCCGGTCTGTCTGCCCCGCCTCGCCAGATTCCGCGGCCGATTTGAATGGCTTGCATACCCGTTCGTACCGAGAACATCTTCGTGACCTGGTAACTGAGCTCTGCCCGAACATCGTAGCCGTAGTAGAACTCTGAGTTTCTAGTGAAAACTGCAGGTGTGGCGGTGGTCGCCATGTACTCGACCTCATCTCCTGCACCGTCGCCTTCGTACTCCGTGTACTCATTGATCCTCTGATAGCTTGATGACTGCCAGTTTCCGCCGAAGAAAGCGCGGAAGTCCGTTGACAAGACATAGCGATCATGTGGCTTGAAGTATCGGAAACCAATCTGACCGCCGAACATGTCGTTCAAAGTGATGTTCTTGTCCGTCGTCAAGTTCTCGAACACTGGTTCGACTGGTGGATCTGGTGGAGGCGGTGGATAAATGCTGCTGGTGTAGTTATTGAACGCGTTGACGTCTCTGAGTTTCATGTAGCGTAGACCAACAAGCGGCTCGACGATTCCTCCGTAATGATACGGGGTCATCCGCCAAGTCTTGTTCAGTTCGTAGCCCTGATACTGGAATACGTTTTGAGTTTGTCCGAGATTGTAGAATCGGAAGTTATATCCAATGTTGTTACCCTCAGAGAGGCGGACTGGGAATCCGAATGGTGGAGTTGGTGGTGGATAGTCATCTTCATCGGGAGGGATGAATCGGTTTACCCTTTCCTGCCTGAATGTGTCAGCTGCGAGCACATTCATTTTGGTCCAATTGAACATCCAGCCGTGCTTATCGCCCGGTAGCATGAAGCCAATCTCGTAACGGTTTCCCCAACCGCCATCGAGTCTATTTTCACCCGTGTCGGGTTTGAACAGCTTCGGCCTGCCGGCGTAGAGGTTAAGCCGATCGTAGGTTGCGAACCAACCGGTATGAGCCCGCTTTTCGGGCTTCATATCAGCAAGGTCCAGATCGTACACTGGTTCAAACCAGCGGAAATCTGGATCAAATTCGAAGGGGTCGACCACGTTTATTGGGTCTTTGGCGTCCGCAATCGCAGCACCGCCCAGAAGAGCTAGGGCCGCGAGTACGCCTGAAGCCAGCTTCCTTACCGACATCGCTTGTTCCACCGTCTTGCAGTTAATTTTGCGATAGAGTCCGGCGTTGAACCGAGCTCTACCTCCCTACACACATCGCCCAAGTGGGCAATTCCCGTGTGCCCCCGAGAAAGACCTGACCTGGCACGATGCAAAAAGCACCGCGCCCCGGTCTGCTTATTTCGGGTTGTGCGGATAGTATCGGACGGATTTACTCGTGAGGGTTAGTTTCTTTGGTAGCTGCAGCATTAAAAGTCCGAGAATCTGCAGGACCGGCACAAGTTCACATGCAAGAAATGCTGTCATTGCCGCTTCAAGGCTCGCTTCGCGCGGAAAAAATCGGTCAGGATCTGTCCGCATGGTTCAGCAAGCACCCCGCCGGTTACCAAGCACTGGTGATTCATGCGATCGTCTGCTAGCAATTCATAGAGACTGCAAACGGCACCCGCTTTGGGGTCAGTGGCTCCAAATACGACTCGGGGAATGCGACTTTGCAGAATGGCTCCAGCACACATGACGCACGGTTCTAGCGTGACATAGAGAGTGGTTTGCTCGAGCCGCCAGTCTGAAATGTTGGCGGCGGCCTGAGTGATCGCGATCATTTCTGCGTGTGCAGTTGGGTCGTGAAGTGACTCACGCTGGTTCGATGCGGCGGCGATAATTTCATTTTCACGTATGATCACGGCGCCCACCGGAACTTCGTCCGCTGTCAACGCTTCGTTGGCTTGCTCAAAGGCCCGCATCATCCAGTGGTTATCCGCGTCTAACAGCTCTTCCTGAAATCCCTCAGTCATTCCTTTGATCTCACTCCTCTGAATTAGCAGCAGCTTTTTCAGCGGCTTTGGTTTCTTCGGGGGTCAGTTTACGTATTCGGATGTTTCGCACTTCCGATTTGCATTGAAATGCGGCCACCCCCAGCGGAACACACTGATCCATTTCGTAGCGTATGTCGAATTCGTGCCCCTTACGAAGCTGTTCAGCGGCTGGCTTATTGTCGATCCAGCATTGGATTTGATTTGCATCAACTCGAGCACGGACCTTGTACCAGCGGTCAGTGTCGAAATTTCGGAATGATGTCGTTTCATTTTCGCTGGCATCGAAGCCATCGACACTGCTAATTCCTACGACGCCGCCCCCCCAGCCACCTAAAATCAAGCTGACATGCTTCTTTCCAACGGGAAATGTCAAAGCACAAAAGAAATCAAAGCCTTCGCGTCGCCGAGCCTCAAGTTCAACCTCGTAGTTCTCTTTCGGCAGTTCAGCTTCCCAGCGAATTCCAGTCAATGGATCTCCCAAGCCCATAGTGATGAGTTTGTCTTTGATCACGACAGGCCCATCACCACCAAACTGGCTCACCACCCATTTGTCTTTGAGTTGCTTCCAGTTTTGATCTTTCTTCGTTTTGCCAGCATCGTCTTTGGGGGTATCGTTTTTAGGGGCAGTGGGTTTACCCCCAACACCAGATTGAGTGGCTGCTTTCTGCTGGGGTGGCTCGTCGCCCAGCGATGTTGCAGGCAGATTCGCAATACAAATCAGCATTCCCAACGTTAATGACGCAAGACGGGTGGAATTTGACTGGCCAATCAGCTTGAGAATCACGATGCATACCTTCATTGAAACAGTGGATGTTGGTTGGCGTTTTTGGGGGATGCACAAGGTGCAAAGTAAAGGTGCGGTTCAGGGGCAGGAGTTGAGAAATGTCAAACGACACTTCGTTAGGAACGCCGTCTTTCAACTCGCTGTCCCAGCCTACCCGATGGAGAGAGCAGAAATGCGTCCAGTTACCAGAATAACGATTTTTGGCTTCCGTTTGGCGATTGTCGTGCTCGTGGCCTACTGGTTCTGCCTATTCCTAGGGACTCACCTGCCGGATATGGGACAAATGGTTGATTTGCGTTTTGGAGTGAATGATAAGGTCAAGCACTTTTCCGCGTTTTTTCTGCTCGGTGGGCTATTGTGTTACGTCACGAACTCACCCCGTTGGCTGAAGCGATTTGCAATCATCGGTCTCGTCGGGATGGCTTACGCTGCGATCGACGAGATCACGCAAAACTTCATTCCCGGACGGTATCCGGACGTGCTTGACTTTGCGGCAGATGCCGCAGGTTTATGGACCGCGATCGCCATTTATGTCGGGGCCAAGTATCTCTATCTGATTTTCAGCAAAGGATCGCCTGAGGAAAATATTGCCAAGAGCGATTGTTGATCGCCGCTTGCCGCGTTTAGCTGTCTGCTTGGGCGTGAGAATTGTTGGGTGGTCGTAGCCTTGCCCTCGCTTCGGAAACACGTTTGACCACACTATCCCGGTCATTTCCAGTGATGGTCAGGTGTCCCATTTTTCGAGCTGATTTTGCTTGTGATTTTCCGTACAGGTGAAGGCTGACACCGGGATCGGCAAGTGCAGCCATCCAGTCTGGGGCTTGTCCTTCAGCAGTCCACAGATCCCCTAGCAAGTTTGCCATGGCGGCTGTTGGGGTGCGTTGCTGAGTGCTGCCCAACGGCAAGTTGCAAACGGCACGCACATGCTGTTCAAACTGGCTCGTCTCGCAACCTTCAATTGTGAGGTGGCCTGAGTTGTGCGGTCTGGGTGCGACTTCGTTGATCAGTACATGATCACCGGAAACGAAAAACTCGACGCACAGCAAGCCGACAATATCGATTGTTTGGGCAGCAGCAACAGCGATTCGACGGGCTTCCTGCGATAGCGTTGCGCTCAATTCGGCGGGGGCAACTGAGATATCAAGAATGTGGTTGCTGTGCGTGTTTTCGAAAATTGGAAAACTTTCGCACCGTCCGTCGGGCGTTCGCGCGACGATTACCGAAACTTCTTTGTCAAAGGTGATGCACTTTTCAGCGATCCATTCGGGTGCCGCTGACCACTGCACCTGGTCAGCATGATCAGCTGATTCAAGACGATGCTGGCCTTTGCCGTCATATCCGCTGCGGGCAGTCTTGATGATCAGTGGCCAGCCCAGCTCAATCGCCGCAGCTTTGAGTGAATCGGTATCATTTACTTTTCTAAAAGGTGTGACTGGTAGTCCGGCTTCTTGAAAAGTCGTTTTTTCAATCAGGCGATCCTGAGCTGTTGCCAGAACCGAAGCCGATGGATAGGTAGGCGCAAATTCTCGGCATCTCGCGATGGTCGTAGCGGGAATGTTTTCAAATTCCAAAGTGATCACGTCGGATTGCTGTGCAAACCGATCGATTGCGTCCTGATCATTCAAATCACCGACAATCGTCTGGTCAGCAACGTGTGATGCTGGTGAGTTCTCTGTATCGGTGAAAATGACAACCCTGTATCCCATGGCTGCCGCTGCGACGGCAAACATTCGTCCGAGTTGTCCGCCACCAACCATGCCGATGGTTGAACCGGGTAGTTGTGTATCGCAGGTTGCGTTTGCCGTGGATTTCATTGGCTGTTGTGGTTTGTCAGCTTGGATGTCCATCAAAGTTGCATAGTGCTTACAGTTTGGCTGATTGAAGTACCGCGTCCGTTTGCTGTTCAATCATTTTTACCAGTCGTGCGCGCAGTTCATCGTCTGCCAAAGAGAGGATGCGTGCTGCCATAATGCCAGCATTTTTCGCTCCTGCATTCCCGATCGACATGGTTGCAACGGGGATGCCTCCGGGCATTTGAACGATAGAGAGCAAAGAGTCGAGCCCCTGTAGTGCGCGGCTTTGCACAGGTACACCAATCACTGGCAGGGTGGTTTCGGAGGCGACCATGCCCGGCAGGTGTGCTGCACCACCAGCACCAGCGATAATGACTTTGAGTCCACGTTGCTCGGCTTTTTGAGCATAAGCGAACATGCGGGCAGGGGTGCGGTGAGCAGACACTACCAATCGTTCGTTCTGAATTCCCAAGTTATCCAGAACATCGGCAGCATGTTTCATGGTTTCCCAGTCATTGCGACTGCCCATGATCACGCCTACTTGGGCGTCGGTTGGATCGAATTCGGTGCCGGACATCGTTGCCTCATGAGCGGGATGGTACGCGGTCTCTAGAGCTGGAAATCGTAAGGGGAGCAGCGTGTTTTGAGAAGCCGACCAATCGGACTTCTGGCAATGCTTTTGCCAGACAATGAGTTGCTGATGCTGGCGTTGGACTGCTCAGCGGCTTTTTGTGGGTTTGCAGGACTTGGTTTCAGGTTTTCGTCGTGAGTGGTTTCAATCTTCCAGCACCTGCAGGTCTGCAAAGGCAAGCCGGAAACTCCGTTCTTCATCTGCAAAACGGACGCGGGCGATGCGTTTTGGGCCGCGACCCGTGACCGATACGATTGTTCCATCCCCATGATCTGCATGCCGAACGGTCATTCCTTCGCTGTAAGCACGCAGCGGGTTCGTTGGGTTGGATAGCATGTCAGCCGCAGTTTTGAGGCTGGTCGCGATCGAAACGGCCACCTTCCGCTGCTTCTTGCGTGCAGCGACTTCGGCCAGTTCGTCTTGGGGAAGTTGGGTTGTTTCGTCAGGCGCCACGTCCGTGGGGACGGCGGTACTCTCCTCTTTCGGTCCTGTGGTCGGCTTTTGTGAGGACTCGTCGGGAAGATCCCATGACTCCGGATAGCTCTCGTCGCAGGAGTCGTTGTTTGCGTATGGATCCTCGTCGAACCAATCTTGTTCCCGCGAGGTTTCGACTCGATTCATTTCTTCGAGCGGCAACTCATTGAGGAATGGGCTGGGGATAACCGGGCGGACGTCACCTCGCATCGCACGTCGTTTGCAGCAACTCAGCTGAAGCCATTGCTTGGCTCTTGTGATTCCTACAAATAAGAGTCGTCGCTCCTCTTCGAGTTCAGGCTCGCTCTCCTTTGATCGTTTGTGCGGCAGCATGTCATCTTCCACACCGATGATGAACACATGTGGAAATTCCAAACCCTTGGCGGCGTGTAGGGTCATCAGGGTGACCCGCTCATTGCTTCCGTCAAATGCGTCGGTATCTGCTACCAAAGCGACTTGTTCAAGAAATGCTTCGAGAGATCCATCGTCAGGGTGCTGTCGGTCAAACTCGACCGCTGCTGAAATCAGCTCATCAACATTGGCAAGCGAATTGCCATCGTGCTGGTCGACAGACGTTTTCTCGAGATGTTGTTCGAAATCAATTTCATCAACCAGAAACCTCAGTAAGTCTTCAAGCGGTGCCGTTGCTTTGACGCTGAGGTTGTCATGGATTTTGATGAACTTACGCACCATGGTTGCCGAACGCTTAGCAAGCCCCTGGATGTGGTCTGCTTGGCGGGCAGATTCCAGCATGGTGATGCCATGCTGATCTGCATGGTTGCGGATGCGTTCCACCGTTTTGGCACCAATGCCTCGAGTCGGCACGTTGATGATCCGCGTCAATGCGACGTCATGATTTGGATTGTTGATCAGGTGCAGGTAGGCGAGCAGGTCCTTGATCTCTCGACGTTGGTAGAACTCGAGCCCATTCACGATCTGATAAGGGATGCTACGGTTTCGGAATGCGTGCTCGAGAGAACGAGTCATTGCATTCATTCGGCAGAAAATTGCAAAGTCACTAGGTCGCAGGCCTTGTGTCATGACAGCGTTGGCAATTTCATCAACGATGGAATCTGCTTCTTGATAGCCGTCCTCGTAGAAACGAAGGATGACGGGCACGCCCTCGTCGTTGTCGGTGAAAAGCTTCTTGGGTTTTCGCCGTCGGTTGTGTCGGATCAGTTGGTCAGCGACCCGCAGTACATTCGGTGTGCTTCGATAATTTTGCTCTAAACGTACTGTCTTGACGTTGGGATAGTCTTTTTCGAAGTCCAAAATGTTGTTCAGGTCGGCGCCGCGCCAACCGTATATCGATTGGTCAGGGTCGCCGGTGACCGCAAGGTTGGGTTGGTCGATTGATAAGGCACGAACGATGGCATATTGAGCCAAGTTCGTATCCTGGTATTCGTCAACAAGGATGTATTTGTATTTGTGATCGAGCTCCGAGCGGATCTCCGGATTCTCTCGCAGTAATTTCGCGATATGCAAAAGTAGGTCATCGAAATCAACCGCGTTGGCTGTTAAGAGTTGCTTTTGATAAACGGGATAAACTCGTGCCGCGATGGCGTCCCGTGGTTTCAGGGCATGTCCCTCCATCATCTCTGGGGTCGTCAGCCGGTTTTTGGCATGGCTGATCGACGATGCGATTTGGTCGGGGGATGCATGAGTGGTCGAGACACCCGCTGCAGCAATCGCACGTTTCATCGCCTGTTTGGAATCTGACGTGTCGTAAATGGAATAGTTTTCTGAGAGGCCTAACATTGTTGCATGACGGCGAAGTAACTGAGCACAGAATCGGTGAAACGTGCCCATCCATACGGGTTGCCCGGGAGCGAGAGAGTCAACCCTGGTTCGCATCTCATCCGCGGCCTTATTGGTGAATGTCAGTGCCGCGATTTGCCAAGGACGGACCCCGTTGTTGAGCATGTTGGCGATCCGATGTGTGACGACACGCGTTTTGCCAGAACCGGGGCCGGCGAGAATCAGCATGGGGCCATCCAAATGTCCCACGGCTTCACGTTGCGCTTCTGTCAAATCGCGAAAAATTGCATCCATTGCGTGCGTCTCAGCTTGTCCTTGGGCGGTCAATTAAACCAGCTTCGAAGTAACTCGTTGCAAACTTCCCCGCAAATCACGCATGCAATGCAACGTGATTGCGCCTCGTGCAGCACACGATTGAGGATTTGATCCGGCAGGCACTGTTTGCAATTCGTGCCGCGGGGACTCTTGAGTGTCGCTAATATAGCGAATCAGTAAGAATTGTGACGCAGTCGATAACCCTGCAGGAAAGCCGATTCCGTAAAGAAATCCGTTGGGTTGGCGGGCCAGTGGTTTTTGGCCCAGAAATGAGGTGGGATTGTAGGATGTCTGCAAGCAATAGACACGTTCTCGCGTTCCATGGGACTGGTGGGGCGATTGCCAATCCAGTCGCTGTCATGAGATACTGAAAGCACGTCGAGTTGTTGGAATCGCAAGCGAAGGTTGTTTATGGC
>Ga0315321_10002153_pt1 | contig 15317 bp, 15 predicted proteins | sample M180m21515metaG_FD_203464 | JGI IMG/M metagenome (GOLD analysis project Ga0315321, IMG submission 203464) | Ammonia-oxidizing marine archaeal communities from Monterey Bay, California, United States - M1 80m 21515 | ecosystem: Environmental > Aquatic > Marine > Intertidal zone | place: USA... | reverse complement strand
CAATCGAGTCAGGGAAAAGTCCGCGACCTTGGCCGACGTTAGGCGCATTTTTTATCTTTGCCGGGATCAATTGAAGATCATGCGGGCATCCTTTGCTGATTTGGACCCCACCCGATTGGCGGATGACGAAAAGCTCAGAGTTCATGGCGCGGGTTTGCTTCGGTCCAAATGGTGGGGAGCCGAGCATTCTTACTTTTCAGGAAACGGAAATGTCCGCTGTGGGCATTTCTTCGACGGTCCCGTAACCGAGCGGTGCGTCGAATTCGCCGAATACGACTCCAATCTTTATTGCTTGGCCAACCTGCTCGCCTCCCGGACTGGAAACGGAGAATTTCACATCGAACTCCTCAAAGATGCGATCCCCGGTGGGGTCCTAGCCGTCGCCATGGCCGAGACTCCTCTCGAGAATCACGACGAGATAAGCCGAATCGTAGCGGGTTCTCAAGAAAAAGGAAAAACCCCGCCCAAAGATTTTGCTTTATGGAACTTGATTGAAGAATCAATGCTCCGTGGACACCAAAGCTTTGATCCCGATACTTTGAGGGACAACCCGCACCACGGCTGTCAAAGGTTTGAAAACGGAACTTACCTTTGGTTTGCCTGGCCCAATGTACCGAATGCCCAGGAAGGGGCCGATGCGGTCACGGGAAACCCAGCGCAATAATGTGCCAACACCGGACTAGCTTCCGGTTCCCTCATCCCCCAAGCCTTGAACAAGGCCCCCTCATAGTGGGCGTCTTCAACCAAATGGGCATCGTACGGTCGATGACTGACCAAAGCGGAAGAAGACCGGTCACACAATTTCCTTCGGGCCCAAAACCGGTAGCGCTCCAGTAAAAACCGGTCGAGGGAGGATTTTGCAGGAGGCGTAGATTGGGATGTGCTTGGAAAAGACGCACCGAGGGACGCAGAAAGTTTACCCCATGCCCTCTTTCTCTCCGACCGGAAGGCAATGGATTTCTTGCTTCGCAGCATTTCAATGGAAGAGTGAAAATAGGACAATCCATACAAGGCTCGGGCCCCAAGGGCGGCAGGGAGATCGGAGGAGTCAAGAGAGTGAAACCAGACCCCCCGGCGTCCCTCGCGGTCTCGGACATAGGTTCTGAGATTAACCTCCAGAAAATCGCTCCAAGGAATCGCCTGCAGACCAGATAGGCGCAAGTTGGTCAGACGGAACCCGACTACGCTGGCCCAAGCCTGCCCTTCGAATAGGTCGAGGACAAGATCGTCGGGAATGGTCGGGGACAATTCCTCCGCAGGAAGCGGCCAATGCAGAAGCAAAAGGTCCTCCCAGTTTTGAGTCATGAAGGACTTCAAGAAAGACGCGATCACGATTCTGCTTCAGACGACGGAAAAAGCTCGTTCAATCTCTGCCTGCGGTAATCGAAAATTTTACCCAAGGTTCTACGGACAAAAAGAAGATGAGCTATTGAACCAAAGACTCCGAAGGGTATTTGATAACGAATTTCATCGGTCATTTTCGTACCACCCTCCACTTTTTCCAAGCGATGGGTGTGCAACCAAAGTTTGTAAGGACCGACTCTTTGTTCGTCCATGAACGAGACTCCTTCCTCAACATATTTGATTTCTGTCAGCCAGGGCGTCCATCCGAGGAAAGGTATTTTAACCCGGTATTCGAGAAGCAAACCGGCAGTGGCTCTATCCGGAAGGTCACCCACTATCTTGAAGGCCATGTCTGGAGGAGTGATCTCGTTTAAGTTTTGAGGGACGGAGACAAAATCCCAAAGAACGGATTGTTCAACCGGCAAAGTTTGAGTTTGAATTAGCTTGTGCACGAGCCTCAAACTATTTGCAGAGTCAAAAAAGTCCAACCTCACCTTGACGAAAGGTCGATAAAGCAATAGCACGAGTTGATGAAGTTTTTCGCACCTTGTCTCTCTGCCCTGTTTCTGTCTTGCACTTTTGCCTCCGGGCAGGATTTCATTTCGGACACCGCCGCCGTTCGCCTGTCCTACTCCAACACCCCCGACCGAAAGATCGAAGGAACGACTACGGAGGTCGGCTTAAGCCAATGGGCCCTTATGAGTCCGATCTTTTTCCACAAGGCGGAGAGCTGGGCGTTTGGAGCCGGTTTTCGCTACGAGTCTACGAATCTTGATTTTTCCGACGCATCGCTTTTCGACGAAGACAACCTTCATTCCATCGATCTACCTTTGTTTTTCAGCAAAACCCAATCCGATACGCTCGATTGGATGTTTCTCTTCAATCCTACAATAGCGGGAGATTTTGAGCATGTGAGCGGCGACTCGTTCAACTATCTTGCCCTCGGGGGAGCCCGTTGGAAAAGAAGCGAAACTTTCGAGTGGTTTTTCGGAGCTGTTTACACCACTGGTTTCGATGATGACCTTTTCCTTCCTGCGATCGGCTTTAAGTGGACTCCGTCCGATCGGTCTGATCTCTTCTTCGCCGGACCTTATGTCCGATATCGATATTCGCTGAGCGATTCCTTCGATTTGATTTTGGGAGGCCAAATGTCAGGTGACCGTTGGAACACGGAGGCAAGCTACGGAGAAAGAGACTTGCGACTTCGGTCTTACCGACTATCTCTGACCGGACAATGGAACATAGCTGAAAAACACGCTGTTTTCGCCTCGGTGGGAGCCGACCTAGGACGGGAAGCTGAAATCAAAGATGCAAGCGGAGTAACTTGGCTCGAAAGAGACATAGACGAAGCCCCTACTTTTGAAATCGGTTACCGATTCAGGTTCTAATTAGGTATTACAAGTAATTCCCTCCGCTGCCTCCCACCCAGAAAGAAAAGCATTTTCAATCCGCTCTCCACCAAATCCGTCACCGGCTAAACTCAATGCGTGCTCGGCAGAGTGAAAGTGACTTGCCCCAAAAGTTTTCAATGGCTTGGCAAAACCCCACCTGTGGCAACTCCAGTCCGTAATCTCCGTTCCTAATATTTCTTCGGCAACTGTCTTAAGAAAAGGGCCCCTCACCTCATCAGGAGAATCCCAATGTTTTTGTGAGTACTCATCGGAAGCATGAACGGTACAGGCAGGTTGTTTGGATATTCCCTTGATTTGGTTGTCCGATACCCAGTCTATATCAGCTACTGGGTGAGTCACCGTGCCAGGATGTTTTAGTGAAGATGGTCCGGCAAGCAAACCAAGCAAAGCTATACAACGAGTATACTTGATAGCCTCCAGACGATCCATGGTATCCGAATCAAGAGAGAACTCACTCCGGTCGAAAAGCTCGGTTATTTGAGGACCCGGAAAAGTCACCACGAGGTGATCGGCTTTTAAGACTCGATTTTGCCCCATCCCCTCAACTACAGACCATTGGTCGGTTCGTACGATTTTTTCGACAAAAAAACTCTTCTCCACAGTAAAAGATTGTGCGAGAAATTTGGCCGGTGAAGTCATACCTTCCCCCCCCCGATAACGTATACCGGTCGGAATATCTGGCCTAGCTAAGATCGAATCATACCATGGCTTAATCACATCTTCCTTTTCCCAATCTGCAAGGAAGCCTTTGAGTCGAGGGTCACGGGCAGTAAAAAACTGAGCACCATGATCAACCCTAGCCTCTCCCATTCGGCGGGTAGCCATTCGACCCCCTACCCCTCTTCCTTTTTCTGCAAGCGTGACTTTAAAGCCCGCGTGAGCCAACCGGTGAGCACACGCACAACCACTGATCCCACCCCCTAAAACAATTACATCCGTCATCAAAAGTGTATTTTAAATTAAAAAAAATTATGGACATTAAACAATCATCTCAGATAATAATATGTACCCTCATGTAACCCCATTACCGAAAGTTTGCAAAACGAGAATGCCAAAGCAAGAAATCGAATATGAAATTATCGTAAATTCCCTCAAGGGAAACTTACCAAGTATTCCAGTTGTTATGAACGAGTTGATGACTGTTATATCCGATCATGACGCGGCTCTGTATGCTCTGAGGGATCTTCTGAAAATGGATCATTCGATTTTCGCTCAGCTACTCAGGGTCGCTAACACTCACGAATATAGGCAAGGACAGACCAGCAGAATTACCGGAATTGACGAAGCCGTCCAAGTTTTGGGTTTGGAAAAAGTCAAACAAATCGCTCTCAACACTACGATTTTGACTCTCTTCAAAGGTGTGGAACTCCCCGTTGAATTTAGCTTGGAATCCCTTTGGTTGCATAGTGTGGGAGTTGCCTTGGCAAGCTCGACTTTAGCCGAAAAACTGAATACCGGGATGGAAGATCAAGCCTACACTTGTGGGCTTCTCCATGACTTAGGAAAAGTGGCTAAGTGCAAATTCGACCAAAAACTGTTTTCCAAGCATCTTAAGTCGACTTGGGACAAAAATGTCGACTGTCATGATTGGGAAATTCAGGGGAAATATATTAGGCACGATCTTCTCGGCAGTTATCTGGCACGCTCATGGGGAATATCCTCTTTGGTCGAAACGGTCACGAAATGGCATCACGAGGAAGACCGATCCAAACGATACGATATCGAAGATAGCCAGATACAGAAACTTGTGGATATAGTCTACTTGGCCAACGGTACGATCCACCGCATCGGTTTTGGAAATAGCGGTCACAAGGTGAGCAAGCCTCCTTCCAAAATGATCTTGCGAAGACTGCGCATGGATGATCAGGATTTCGCGGATTTCGAGGAAAAACTTTCTCAAAACCTGGAAAAAGAAGCCGAAAACCTGGCTCTATTTCAACCTGCCTGACTCGAAAGAATCCGTTCCGCATGGGATGTGGAGAGATTGGCATACGCTTTCCTTTTTCGAGCACGAGCTTGGAAGAAACCCTCCCAACCGTTAGGTTGTTATCGTGAACCTTAAAAAAAGATCCAGTAGTCAACGAGGCGTAGCCGAACATGGATGGCTTCACGCCCGGTTTACCTTCTCCTTCGCCGACTATTACGACGAAGACCACAATGGGTTTCATTCGCTCATCGTCATGAATAACGATGTGATTGAACCAGGTGGAGGCTTTGCCACTCATCCACATGACAATGCGGAGATTTTCACCTACGTCATGAGTGGAAGCTTGGAACACAAGGACAGTATGGGAAACGGATCGATCATCCAGGCGGGTGATCTTCAATACATGAGCGCGGGCAACGGGGTCCGTCACAGCGAATTCAACCCATCCGACCATGAAAAGACCGAATTGTATCAAATTTGGATGGAACCCAAGGAGCGTGGAGGAAGCCCGCTTTATGCGGAGAAAAAACTCGGGCGGGAGTCGATTGTAAATGAGCTCGAACTTCTTTTCTCCCCGGATGGCAGAGAGGGATCCACTGGGATACGCCAAAATGCCGAGTTTTTTTTCGGCCAACTCGACAAGGGGCGCGATTTGGAACTCCAACCGGAAGCCCTCCTACCTCATCTCTGGATACAGGTAGTCACCGGAAAAATGATCGTGGAACAGACTCATCTCGAGCAAGCCGATGGTTTGTCGATTGAGGAAATGGATCGGAAGGTGGAAATACGGGCAGACGAGAAGTGCTCGTTTTTCGTCTTCCGCCTCCCCGGAGAAAAACAATGATTAAAACCCAAGGCGAAGGTTCTCCCAAAGCCGATCAATCTTTTGATTTGCCAGACGCGGAAGTGGAATATTTTCCACGAGCGTTCGACCAAGGCATCGCCACCCGCCTGCTCGAGCAGTTGCTTAAAAAAGTGCAATGGGTCCAAAACACCATCCGTTTTTACGGCAAGGAAAGCCTCGTCCCCAGGCTCGAAGCTTGGTACGGGGACCCCGGAAAATGTTATGCCTACTCCGGTATCCGAATGGACCCCAATCCTTGGATCGAGGAATTGCTGGAAATCAAAAAGACGATCGAACCGATTGCCCAAACCCGGTTCAATTCAGTCCTCATCAACTATTACCGGGATGGACGGGACCGGGTGGCTTGGCACAGTGACGACGAGAAAGAACTTGGCCAAAACCCGGTCATTGGATCGGTCAGTCTTGGTGCCGAACGAAAATTCAAACTCCGACACAAGGACTACCGGGAAAACGGTGAACAAGCCGAGATCATGCTTGTTCACGGAAGCCTCCTCATGATGAAAGGCCCGACTCAACATTTTTGGAAACACGAAATTCCGAGAACCGCCCGACCCATAGGAAAAAGAATCAACCTGACTTTCCGGGTCATCGACCCGACTGAATGACAAAACTTTTTTTCGTCTATTTCACGGGTAAGCTTGCAGATTAGAGGAAAACGTTGGAGTTTTTTTAAACCAATCCAACCCTTCACGCGTTGTACTTACTATGAATGTTAGATTTTTCCTCCCTTTGATAACTGGGTTTTTTTTCCTGCAAACTCTTTGCGCCTACGAAGAAATGTTTAAAAAAACCCCAGTTGGTGTAATCAAAACGATTGATTTGCCCGAAAGAATTGCCCTCGAGGCGAAAAGCACCGGTTCCTATTTTCAGTCCGACAACGGCCTCTTCAGGAAACTATTTCGTTACATCAGCAGCAACGATGTGGCAATGACCACTCCCGTGGAAGCGGACATCAACCCCGGAAAGATGCGTTTTTTCGTAGGGAACAAAGATCGCGGCAAGAACATATCATCGACCCAGGACGTGGAAGTACGGAAGATCGCCCCGATGAAGGTTGTTGCAATCGGAGTAAGAGGAAGTTACTCGGTCAAACGATTCATGGAAAACAAGCAAAAGCTCACGACTTACCTCGCCAAGGATGGCAAATGGGAGATTGCGGGTGATGCTTATGCCGTTTACTGGGACGGACCTTTCGTTTTGGGATTTTTCAAACGTTCCGAAGTTCACCTTCCCGTCAAATTGCGGGAACCCGTTCCCGATTCGAATCAATAACCCTCTAGTCAACCAAAACTCAATCCAAATGAAACTCATATCTCTCTTTCTTATGACTGCTATCTCTTCGGCCTACGCGGGCTCTGTTTACGAGCACAAACTCAAAAACATCGACGGTAAGGAAACCTCCCTCGCCGAGCACAAGGGCAAGGTCATATTGATGGTCAACGTAGCATCCCGTTGCGGATTCACCCGTCAATACAAAGGCTTGGAGGAGTTACACCAAAAATTCAAAGGCAAAGGTTTGGTAATATGCGGTTTTCCCTGCAACCAATTCGGCGGACAAGAGCCCGGTTCCGAAAAAGAGATTAAAGAATTCTGCTCCACCAAGTTTGGAGTCACCTTCCCGATGTACTCCAAGATCGACGTCAACGGCCCCAATCGCCACCCCCTTTACGAAAGTATTATAGGCGACAAAGGTCCCCTTAAGGGCAACGTCAAATGGAACTTTGGTAAAATCCTGATTGGCAAAGACGGCAAACCGATCGAAAGATACGGCAGCATGACTTCACCATCATCGAGAAAGTTGCTCAAAGCCATCGAGTCCGCCTTGTAAAAATCGCTTTCTCACCCCCCTCTCCTTATGAAGCCAGCCTTCCTATTGCCTTGCCTTTTGATCCTGTCAGGTTGCGTCAACATGGAGTGGAGAGGAGGCATGGTACCTCATCTTGAGATCGAGAAGGATCAACTGGCCAATGAAAACCAACCGGTTCAAAATCAATCAAGCTTGCGAGAAGTCGCCTCCGACTGGACTCAGTTTCGCGGGCCAAACAGGGATGGCGTGGCACCCGATCAAAAGACCTCCTTGAATTGGAATAGTCCACCGATACTCCGATGGAAAACTCCGGCCGGTGAAGGACATTCTTCGATCATCACCTTCGAGAACTCCGTCATAAGCATGGAGCAAGATGGACAGGAAGAGCTCGTAATCGCCCGTTCCCTGGATAACGGCATTACCAAATGGAAACACGCCGTCAAAACCAGGTGGGACGACTTCATGAGCGGAGTCGGTCCGCGTTCCACCCCGACCATTGCCGACGGAAAGCTATATGCAGTGTTTACCGACGGCTCCCTTGTTTGCTTGGAGGCAGGTTCCGGAAAACTCGTTTGGCAAACGATGATCGTGAGCGAAGGCCATGATTTTCCCGAATGGGGACTCTCCTTTTCCCCTTTGGTCTGGAATGATCTGGTGATCGTAACTCCGGGAGGGGAAGACAGTGCCGCCCTGGCATACCGCAAAGACTCCGGCGAATTGGCTTGGAGCTCGGCTTTTCACGGTGAGGGTGTTTACCTTTCGCCCTCCGTTATGAATCTTCTGGGTCGGGAACAGTTGATCACGGCGGTTTCCGGAAAGATTGCCTTCCTCAATCCACGCACCGGCAAAACTTCCTGGTCAGGCCCTTGGAAGATTTTCCTCAACAACGCCCAAATCGCTCAACCTCTCGCCCTGACCGAGAATTCGATTCTCCTTTCGGCCGGCTATGGAAAAGGCTCGGAACGATGGGAGGCAACTCCTGGATCAGGCGAACCATACGCGGTTGATTCGGTATGGAAGTCCAAAAATCTCAAAAGCAAGTTTTCCAACCCCGTTCTCAAAGATGGGTTTATCTACGGCTTCAATGAGAATTCGTTTACCTGCCTCGATGCTTCCGACGGCCAATTGAAATGGCGAGGAAACAAGTACGGGTACGGTCGCGTACTCCTGGTCGAAGATAAATTAGTCATTTTGGGAAACACCGGGGTCCTCAGCGTAGTTGAAGCCAACCCGGAAAAGTTCGTCGAGGTGTACTCTTGCCAACTGCTAGGCAATGCCCGTTGCTGGAACGGACCGGCCTTGGCTGGAGGTTATTTGCTCGCCCGAAACGGCGAAGAGATCGCTTGCTTCGACTGGGCCAAGCGTTGAATGCGTTCCGGCGATTGTCCACGACAATCAACCAGCCATGGGTAATTCGTCCCAACAGGTCGTATATCGGGCAGTCCGGCTCTCGCGCTTCATACTCCAGGAACGCCTGACCCCTTGGGCGGCGAGAAACCCCGCGGATTGACCGTAACGGGCGGCGACTTCCTCCAAGGCATTGACGAAATCACGCCGACGCCCGTCCCCATGTTCCTCAAAAAGCAGGCCTTGCGTCGAGCGACCTGAAACCAAGTCGAGCAAGAGCACCCCCGCCTTCTTGTAAGCATATCCCTTGCGGTAAATCGATCCAAGCAAGGCTTTGGCATTCCCCACGATGCGAATCGGATCATCGGTCGGTTCGTCTAGCGCAATGGTTCGGGAATTCGAGTATTGGGGCTGATCCACTTTAAAGCGGTTGGTGGTCAGAAAAACTTGCAAGCCACAAGCAAGCGAGCCTTCCGAGCGAACCTTTCGGATGGCCCGGACTGCATAGTTGGCCACCGCTTCCTCCAGTTCCTCGAGTCCGGTCACCGGTTTCCCGAAGGAGCGCGAACAGCAAGTGTTCTTGCGCGGTTGAGGCACTTCCTCCATCTCCAGGCAAGAAATGCCGGCAAGTTCACGTTGGGTACGCTCGAGAGTCACACCGCCGATTGCCCGGACGGCGGAAGAGGGAGCAGAGGCGAAAGCCCAGGCATTCTGCAAGCCGATCCTGCGTAAGCGGACGCTCAAACGGCGCCCTACCCCCCAAACATCCTCAATCGGGACGCGACTGATAACGTCCCGGTTGTCTTCGTCGATTTGCAGACAACCGGTTTTTTCCTTTTTGGCCAACTTATTGGCCAACTTGGCCAAAGTCTTGGTCTTGCCCAAGCCGACTGAGATGGGAATCCCCGTCCACTTGCCCACTGTTTCCCGCATTCGGTTGCTTAGACCGAGTGGATCAGGCAAACCACCCAAGTTCAGAAACGATTCGTCGATCGAGTAAATTTCCATTTCCGGGGCAAAGCGCGAAAGAACCGAAACCACCCGGCGTGACATATCTCCGTAAAGCTCGTAATTCGACGAAAACACAACCACCCCGTTCGCTCCGCATAATCTCTTGATCTGGTGAAAAGGAGCCCCCATGGGAATACCAATGGCCTTGGCTTCGTTCGAACGGGCAACCGCACACCCATCGTTATTAGAGAGCACGATTACCGGGCGTCCCTCAAGCGAAGGTCGAAAAACACGTTCGCAAGAAACATAGAAATTATTACAATCGGCCAGTGCAATCACAAGGGATGGATCACGTTCGTGACCACTCCCCAGAGATGCGTTTCGTCTTGTTCGTTCAGGGCGATGGGGGGGTAATCGGGGTTTTCGGGCAGGAGCCATGATTTGCCTTTGGCTCGGTGAAGACGCTTGACTGTGAGCTCGCCGTTTACGGAGACGATGACCACTTTACCGTCGGTCGCCTCGACACTCCGGTCCACCACGAGCAGATCGCCATCGTGGATTCCGGCATCGATCATGGAATCTCCGCGGGCCCGCACGAAAAAAGTGGCGGTCGGTTCCCGCACGAGGTGGGCGTTCAAATCGAGAGCTCCCTCGAGGTAATCGTCGGCGGGGGATGGAAAACCTGCGGACACTCCACTGGCATACAAGGGTAATGCATATTCCTTGCCTTGCACGAAACGCAGGACACGCTCGACTTGGCTTTGGGGGATACGGACGGGGCGGGTTGGCTCACCATACTGGTTGCTTCCCTTCGGACGACCCGCTCCTTTTCGTTTTCCTCCTCTTATGCTCACTTTTTTTGAAAATCGTTACATTATTCAAAAAGGTCAAGCATAGGAAAAACAATTTTGATCCAAGCCCACAACTTAACCGATTTATTTTAATGGAGCAAACAATCACAACAGATTCTTTTACTCATTTGATCGCAGGAGCATCGCGAGGAATTGGTCGCACGCTTTTGGATTCTTGCATAGAGAAAGGCGAACAAGTAATCGCCCTATCTCGCAGTCAACCCGATTCCTTGCCACCCGACTGCCAATGGATTACCAGGGATGCAGGGCAACCGGAAAGCTTTTACGGTGAACTTCCTGATGTCATTCATCGGCTGACGTTTTGCCCGGGCAAAGTCATTCTCGGACCACTCAAGCGACTCAGCTCCGAACAAATGTTGGATGCCTACCAAACCAGCGTGATCGATGCCTTTGTTCTTATCCAAGCCCTGCTTCCCAAATTAACCAACAGCTCGATCGTCCTAATTTCTTCCGTGGCCGCCGGCACTGGCCTGCCCAATCATTGCGCCATTTCCGCCGCCAAAGCGGGATTGGAAGGTTTTGCCCTTGCTCTGGCCGCCGACCTCGCTCCCAAGACACGGGTCAACGTAGTCGCTCCCACGCTGACGCCGACCGAGATGGGATTATCCATGGTAGGAGGAGAAAAGATGATACCGATGATCGAAAACCGGCACCCCTTGAAAAGCTTGCCCTCCGTAAAAGAAATTGCCGACACGATCTCCTTTCTTCATTCTCCATCCGCTGCATCCATAACCGGACAAGTTTTCAAGGTGGACGGTGGCCTGTCCCATCTCCGAACTTCATGATCGCCGATTCCCCAAACGCTCTTACCACGAAAACCATCGTATGGTTTCGCAAGGACTTGCGTCTACGGGACAACCCAACCCTTGAATTCGCACTCGCCAACAAGAGAGAAGTCATACCCGTATTCATTTGGGACGAAGAAGAAGGTGGACGGTGGAGTCCGGGTGCCGCCTCCCGATGGTGGTTGCATCAATCCCTCAAAAGTCTAGCTCACTCCATTCAAGAATTAGGAGGATGCCTTATTTTGGAAAAAGGTAAGCCCGAGGAAACCCTTCCTCTGTTGGCAAAGGAGAACGGCGTGGACGAAGTTCTTTACTCGAGGCGTTACGACCCAGCAGGCCTCGCCACGCAGGAAGCTGTCGAGGAAGCTCTCGACGAAGGAGGTATACGAACCGAAAGTTTTAACGCCTCCCTCTTGAACGAACCATGGGAAATTCAAAACGCATCCGGTAAACCCTTTCAAGTTTTCACACCTTATTGGAGGAATTGCCGAAATGGCATTTACAAACAACCAGCCAATTACCCAATAAGGAATCTTAGTTTTATCGAAAAGCCTACCCCAAGGTCTTCCCTCGACAAGCTCGGCCTCCTCCCTGACCATCCTTGGCATGAAAAACTTTTCAGCCACTGGGATGTTTCGGAGGTGGCCGGGCAAGCTCAGATTGCACACTCGGCAAGAGAAATTGTTCCTTCCTATGTTTCCCGGCGCAACACGCCAAGCGTCGATGGAACTTCTAGGCTCTCCCCCTATTTGGCATGGGGCTTGATCAGCCCACGACAGGTTTGTAACTCTGTTTTACAAAATGAACCAGACGGAAGTAACCGTGGAGAAAACAAGTTCCTTGCCGAAATTGGATGGCGTGAATTCTCCTACCATCTGCTCTATCACTTTCCCCGTATACCCGATCAACCTCTCCGGCCAAAGTATGCTAGCTTCCCTTGGCTTTCAGACTCCAAAGCACTCCAAGACTGGAAGTTGGGACAGACTGGTTACCCCCTGGTTGATGCTGGCATGAGGCAACTCTACGAAACGGGATGGATGCACAACCGTGTTCGTATGGTGGTGGCTTCCTTTCTCGTCAAGCACCTCTTGATTTCATGGGAAGAAGGCGCCCGTTGGTTTTGGGACACCTTGGTGGATGCAGATTTGGCGAGTAACACCCAAGGCTGGCAATGGGCTGCCGGTTGCGGAGCGGATGCGGCGCCTTATTTCCGGATTTTCAATCCCATCACCCAAGGTGAAAAATTCGACAAAAGCGGTCGCTACGCCCGTCGCTGGATTCCCGAACTCGGTGACATCCCGAACAAGTGGCTTTTTCGCCCTTGGGAAGCGCCTTCCGATTTATTGAGCGAACATGATCTCGAATTGGGAGGAAATTATCCAAATCCCTGCGTTGATCATTTCGAGGCCCGGGCTCGGGCGTTGCAAGCCCTATCCTCATTAAAAGACTCCTGAAATGTCTCCCCGAAATTGCCTTCTGTAATTAAATGAGCACCTGCATAGTTTGGTTTCGTAAGTCTCTGCGTTTGCATGACAACCCTGCCTTGACCGAAGCATGCCTGGATAATGAGACCACCTCCATCATTCCATTGTATGTTTTGGATCCCGCGGTTCTCGGCCAAAATTATGAAAATTTCGGGCCAAGTAGGCTGAGCTTTTTGTTCGAAAGCCTGCGTGATTTGGACTCCCGGCTTTCCTCCGATTTTGGGAGTAAACTGATCATCCTCCAAGGCGATCCTCAAAACGCCCTCGAAGGCATCGTGCAAAAACTCGGACCGAATTTCGGTTCCCTTTTCTGCGAATACGGTTCTGAACCTTACGAACGGGAAAAACTTTCTTCCATAGACCAATCCCTGAGTAAGAACGGTCTAGAATCGAGGCTTAAAAGCTTCGGTGCTTTCCAGACTATTCTGGATCTTGAGGAAACCATTTCTTCATCTGCTTACAAAAAACCCAAGTCCATGAAGGACATGCTGAAATTATTTTCCACTAGCTTGGGTAACCGGGACGGAGGTTTCTTCCAAGTCGATGCCCCCCTCCCTCCCCCAACCCGTCTGAAACCGCTCCCTTCCTTGGAAATTTTCAGTGCCACCGGGCCACCCGACCCGTTGCGTTCCTACTCAACCGATGAATTGGCCGAACTCCTTCCGGCCTCTTTGAAGGACGAAATTCATTCCCGGGTTTCTTACTTTCCAGGTGGGGAAACCGAGGCGCTTTCGAGGTTGCAAAGGAAGGTTTCGGGGCAATTCGATTTCGTCAACGATTTCAGAAAACCCAAGACTGTCTCGACCAACGAATCGGGCGACCCAATGGAACCGAGCACCACCGGCTTGTCTCCCTACCTGAGTACCGGTTGTCTCTCCGTTCGCATGCTTTGGCAGGAGTGCGAAACATGTTACCGTCAGGGTAACCACAGCGAACCTCCGGAATCACTTCACGGACAACTTCTTTTCCGCGAGATGTTCTACCTGCTCTCCAGATCGGTTGAGAACTGGGACCGAGATTCGGAAAACGAAATGTGCAAACCCATTGACTGGGATGATTTTCATTCTGAAAAAATGACTGCTTGGGAAAAGGGGCAAACAGGTTTTCCTTTAGTTGATGCAATGATGAGGCAACTCGACGCCACAGGATGGATGCACCACCTTGGCAGACATGCTGTCTCCTGCTTTTTAACCCGTGGACAACTTTGGCAGAACTGGATGCTCGGAAGGGAAGTCTTTGATAAGAAACTAGTCGACTCCGATTGGGCTCTCAATAACGGGAATTGGCTTTGGCTTTCGGGTGTAGCTCCCTTTTCCATGCCCTACTTTAGGTTATACAACCCTTGCCCTGATGCTAAATCCAGCCTCAACGTGGAAACGAAATCGGCTCAATTCATCAAATTCTGGGTCCCCGAACTCAAGAATTTGCCACCCAAATATGTTTACGAACCACATTTGGCACCGGCCTCCATTCAGGCCGATTCGCAATGCATAATCGGCAAAGATTACCCCAACCCAATTGTGGACAGGAAACAAAGTGCCAAGGAAAACCTCATTAAGTTCAAAGAGAGCCTTAACCGCATGAGATAGGGTTCTATCAAGGGGTCTAACTTTCCCTTTATGGATAAAAGTTCACACCCTAGAACGAAATATTTTTCCAACTTCCCTTTGGTAGCGTACCCGTTTGCAAGAGAGAGATGCTCTTTACTAAGGGGATGAAACCTATCGAATCAAAAAAATGATTTCTGATGATCCGTGACAGCCAATCGTTCGTTATATGGGTACTATGGTATCACAAATATCCACCTACGAATCCAAAAGTTCTTCGCCAGACCCTATTGGAAGATTTATTTCCCCCCGTTCACGCAAGGCTCCCCCCACCAAGGAGGAGTATGAAATCCTTTTTCAGCAGATGAACTCAGGCTCCAGTTCTGCTCGAGATGAACTGATTGAACGTCATGTCAGACTAGTCGCCTCTATTGCTTTGAAATTCCGCATGACGAATTTACCCATGGAAGATCTCATGGCAGAGGGCATTCAAGGCTTAATTGTCGCTTTGGATAAGTTCGACCACACTCGGGGTGTCAAACTCAGCACCTATGCGGCATGGTGGATCAGACAGAAAATACAACGTCTTGTTGGTAAACTATCCCATCCGGTAACCGTTCCACACGATGTATCCCAAGGAAAAAGGAAGTATAACCAAGTAATCGATCAACTCCAATCCGAACTCAACAGAACCCCAACTGAGTCTGAAATTGAGGAGGCTATGAGTGGAGATCGCAACATTAGTAACCGAGTGAAGTTTGCTCCTAAAGGTTCTATTTCCCTCGACCAGCCTGTTGCAGCTGATTCGGATCAAACTTTTTCGGATGTCATGAGTTCAGAAGAAGACTTAGCCGATTCCTACCGAGAGAACGGCTCCTTGGTCGACGATATTCAAGTTGCTCTTGGTTTCTTGAGTGAAAGGGAGCGCAGTGTTCTTAGCATGAGATTCGGCATAGGCAAACCCGACTCCATGAAA
>Ga0315321_10002151_pt1 | contig 15325 bp, 27 predicted proteins | sample M180m21515metaG_FD_203464 | JGI IMG/M metagenome (GOLD analysis project Ga0315321, IMG submission 203464) | Ammonia-oxidizing marine archaeal communities from Monterey Bay, California, United States - M1 80m 21515 | ecosystem: Environmental > Aquatic > Marine > Intertidal zone | place: USA... | reverse complement strand
TCCCCTACAAAGTTATTGAAGTGGAAGGTGCTGAGGCAGATGATTGTATTGCAGTCATATGTCAACATATATCTAAGACACCGAATGAATTCGAACACATCTTAATATTATCTGGTGATAAAGATTTTATACAACTGCAAAAACACAACTTTGTAAAACAATATTCACCTGTTCTTAAAAAGTTTATTAAGGATATTGACCCGAATATATATATTAAGGAACATGTGTTAAAGGGTGATAGGAGTGATGGTATACCAAACTTCTTATCGCCAGACAATACATTCGTAGATGAGATGCGACAGAAACCTATGTCAAAGAAAAAGATTGCTGGTTGGATTGAACATGAACCAGAAGATGTTTTCAATGAAGAGATGATGCGTAACTATCAACGAAACAAAACACTAATTGATTTAGAGTGTATTCCAGAAGAACTGACAGGTAGGATTCTAGAAGAGTATAGAGTGCCTCCAAAAGGTGACAGGAGTAAACTACTAAATTACTTTATAAATAAAAGATTGAGAAATCTTATGAACGATATCGGAGACTTTTGATTATGAATCAGAAAACATACACACCTCTACTTTCTGAGGTATTAAAGAAAGTACACAATGCAAAAACTAAGGGCAAGAAGATTGAGATCTTAAAGGAACACGATTGTGATTCTTTGAGAATGATTATCAAATCTTCATTTGACCCAGCAATCGAATGGGAAATCCCCGCTGGGGAAGTTCCGTATACAGCAAACGAAGCTACTGAAGGTACAGAACATACCGTCTTGCGTAGAGAATCAAGGAAACTGTATCACTTTATCAAAGGTGGTAATACTACTCTTGCTACGTTTAAGAAAGAAAACATGTTCATTCAGATGCTTGAAGGTTTGCATATCTCAGAGGCCGAATTAATTATCGCCGCAAAAGACAAATCCTTACATAAGGTATTCAAGGGACTTTCTGAAAACGTAGTTAAAGAAGCCTTTGGATGGAATGACAATTATCAAAGGAGTCAATAACAATGTTGACAGCTAGTCAGTTCAAAGAACTATTTCCTAATTGCAAAGACCCAGATGGATGGGTAGATGCAATGAACGAAGTCTTCCCTAAATATGAAATCAATACACCAGAACGTATTGCATCTTTCATAGCTCAGTGTGGACATGAGAGTGGTGGTTGGAGAGTGTTCTCTGAAAACCTTAACTACAGTGCCAAGGCGCTGGATGCAATCTTCGGCAAATACTTCAAACGTGCCGCACGAGATTCAGAACCATATCACAGACAACCAGAAAAGATTGCTAACGTAGTCTATGCTAACCGTATGTCGAATGGGGATACTGACTCAGGTGACGGATGGAAGTATCGTGGCAGAGGCCCAATCCAGTTGACAGGTAAAGCAAACTATAGTGCATTTGCCTCCGACATGGATGTTGACGTTGTTGACAATCCAGACAAGGTTTCAGAAGATAAAGAGGTCGCTCTCATGTCCGCCATCTGGTACTGGAATAAGAATGGATTGAACCGTTATGCAGATAGTGGTGATATCAAAACAATGACTAAACGTATCAATGGTGGTTATATTGGTCTGGAAGACCGTATCCATCACTGGAAAGAAGCACTACATATGCTAGGTAGTGATGTTTCAGAACACGAATCAGATGATGAGTTTGTGGAAGAACCTTCACCAGAAGATATTGGTGTATTACGAAAAGGCATGAAGTCGGTTGGTGTTGTGATGATGCAAGAAGCATTAGGTATCACAGCAGACGGTGACTTCGGCCCAGGCACTGAACGTGCTTTAAAAGAATGGCAATCCGCCAATGGGTTAGTTGCAGATGGGATAGCTGGGCCCGCAACGCTAGGAGAACTCCTAGACTAACCAGCATGTCTCGGCGGCATCCCTTTGCTCCTTTCTCTCTCTTACACAATGCGAGGGGATGCCGCCGCCGTAAGGATAAACCAATGACAGAGATAACACCAATACTACCAGTACGGATAGTGAGTAATTATACAAGGACTTATCCTGTAGGAGACACTCTAACTACTGTACATGTAAAGCACACACAGACGGGCGATGGGCCTGTCAGAGTATCTGAGGTGTCATACACCACCTATAATAACAGAGGGCAATCAGTAGAACCTCTCAAACCTATGGGGCAAAACGTAGATATATCTGCATAATGTCAAAAATAATTTAAAATAATTTCTAAGTCCTTGTTTTGCAAGGACTTTTTTTTGTACTTTTTTTAACAAAACACTTGACATTTGTTATGATAACAGGTATAATACTAGTATAAATTGAGAAATGAGGTTACAGATGAATTTAGTTGATGTTACAGGTGGTACGAAGTTTCAGAAAGAAGTTGCTTTCAAAACAGTCTGCCAGATGATTACTGAATTGATGCCTAGAATGAAGACTTTAGAAATTGCAGTTCGCATTCGTAAGTTCAATGATGATGCAATTGGTTACTGTATGATGGAAGATACTAATCGACAGTTTGAGATTGAGATTAGTAAAGACTTATCTCTGAAAGACTTTGTAACTACTATGTGTCACGAGATGGTACATGTTAAACAGTACGCCCGCAATGAGATGAATGGACTTGCTACCGACAGACGCTGGAAGAAATGTAATGTTTCAGATTCAGTTGGGTATTGGGACTTGCCTTGGGAGAAAGAGGCTCACCGTTTAGAGGGTAAACTTGCCCAAAAGGTTTGGGACTCAAATATTTTATAAAAACCTGTTGACAATGTGTTGACAAGGTGATATCATAGCTATGTAGAATGAGAATAAAGGAATAAATTATGACACAAATTGCAGTAATTCACAGTGCTTTCGAAGAAACACCACGAACAGTTGCTCTAGTAGAAGTTGGTGACTTAACTGGTACTAAAGCTTTAGAGTACGCTTATCGTTGGACTAACAACATCCAAGGTTCTTGGAGTATCAAAGAATTTACACTTGAGGCTGACAATGGTGTAACAATGCAGAATGGCGACTATAATGAGAACGTCACTGTAATGGCCGACCTTCCAGTGTATGAAGGTAAGACGTTTGGAATGCGTTCTACTTCTATGGGAGATCAGATGTTAATGGGAACAACTAAGTACAAAGTTGCTATGGTTGGATTTGAGGAGATTGTATAATGGGAAAAGTTAATGCTTATTTGATGGACGTTCAAGAGTTCGTTTGGGACTACTATAACTCTAGTGGTGACATTGATACTACAACAGGCGTTAGTACTGTTGCTGATATCATTGCCAAAGTTAAAGAAGAGTTTGGTAGTGGAATGGCAGTTGATGCCGCTCGACAGGAGATTGAGGAAATTGAGGGGGGTGTTAACTGGTGATAAAGGAACTAATTTTAGGTTCTATGTTAACCTTTCATGGACATCCAATTGCTCCAGAGGATTTGACTCAAGGTGAGTTGGATACCTATATGCAAATGGAAACAGGGTGTCTCGCTGAGAACGTATACCATGAAGCACGAGGACAAGGCGCAGCAGGACAGATTGCTGTTATCTTCGTGACATTGAATCGTGTAGCAGACTCAAGATATCCAAACAGTATTTGTGATGTTGTCAAACAAGGGCCTCATAAACCTAGTTGGACAGGTTCGGGTGAGATGATACCAGTAAGACATAAGTGCCAGTTTAGTTGGTACTGTGATGGTAAGTCTGATGAGATTCGTAATGATTCTGTATATCAGAACATTTATACCTTGACAGAGTTAATGATTAATGGTACAATACATAGTATAGACATCACAGAAGGTGCAACGCACTATCATGCTGACTATGTAATGCCTTCTTGGGCAAAGACTAAAACAAAAACGATTGAGATAGAAGATCACATCTTCTACAGATGGGAGAAGTAATGAATGTATTTTATCTAAGCGCTTACGAGGACATGTGTGCCCAGATGCACTGTGACTCTCATTGTAGTAAGATGATTATTGAGTACGCTCAGCTTATGTCTACTGCACATCGTACTATGGACGGTGAATTGTATTATGGACGTACTAAGAGTGGTGCAAAAATCAAGCGTTGGAAGATGGACGATGATGTTATGGAAACAACTCTATACAAAGCATCACATGTAAATCATCCTAGTGGTATTTGGGTACGACAGTCTGCAAAGAACTACAGATGGTTGTATCGTATGTGGACAGAACTCAATACAGAGTTCATGTGGCGTTATGGTAAAGATGCACCACACGAGAGTTATCGTAAACTAAATGATATCTTGTTCAATACTCCAAAGAATATGAAGGAAGGTGTATGGACAGAACCAACACCAGCGATGCCTGATGATGTAAAGAACAATGACTCATTAGTTGCATATCGTGATTACTATGTCAAATACAAACAACACCTAGCATCGTGGAAACGCAGAGGCGCTCCAGATTGGTATGAGGTGGCTGCATGAGTAATGATAATTCGCCAGTTTTTGAAAAGGGATATCCGTCATACAACGCAGTCAATCGTGAAAGTTATCACGATTATATGGGGAGAAGAATGAGAGAAGAAGATAATAATACTTCCGTTTCAGAAGTAGCAGCAAAAACTATAACTGCATTTACATTACTGGAGCTGGAAATAAAGAATCTTAATGCTAGCTATTATTCTTCCCTAAATAGAATAAAGGAATTGGTTGAAGAAAACCAAGAATTGAAATTACAAATTGAAGAATTGAAAAATAATGCCAACATATAGCGTGAGAGACAATGATACTGGAGAGATGGAAGAGATGTTTTGCTCTTACTCTTCTCTACAGAAATATTTGAAAGATAATCCCTCTAAGGAAAGTGTTATTACTTCTGCACCAAGTATTGTTAGTGGTACAGGCATGAGTGGTAACATTAAAACAGATAGTGGATTTAATGAAGTATTGCAGAAGATAGGAGAGTCCCATTCGGACAGTCCTCTTGCTGAAAGGTACGCCAAGAAATCTATCAAGGATATTAAGACAAAAGGTATCGTTGAAAAACATCGCAAATTACAAGCTAAACAGAGGGGAGATTAATGCCAGTAAAATTTAAACCAACACAAGTTAATGTGGATAGAAAAAGTGGGAAGAGAACTGTTAGTAACTTCTACATGCATCAACAGACAAAAGAAACTCTTGTTGAGGAGTTAAATAGGTCATCGACTAGAGGCCCGCTCAAACAAAAAATTCGAAATGAATTGACGAAACGAGGTGTATCATATGGGTAAAGCAAAAGAAATCAGAATGGATAGTCTGGTTAAAGTTAATCCAATTACGGAAAATCAGAAGAAAGCTTTCGAAGCATATCAGAAAGGTAAGAACCTTTTCTTATACGGAGCTGCTGGTACAGGTAAAACCTTTGTATCCTTATATCTTGCAATGCAAGAAGTTATGAAACATGACACACCATACGACACAGTTTATATTGTGCGTAGTGCAGTTCCTACTCGTGAGATTGGTTTCTTGCCAGGCGATGAGGAAGATAAGACAGCATTGTTTCAAGTTCCTTATCAGAACATGGTTAAGTTCATATTCGAACAACCTAATGAACAGGCGTTTGATGGACTGTATGATAGACTAAAGAACCAAGGTTCTTTGATGTTCTTGACTACATCATTCTTGCGTGGTATTACATTAGACAATGCAATCATCATTGTTGATGAATGTCAGAACTTAAACTTCCATGAGCTTGACACGATTATTACTCGTGTTGGACAAGATTCTAAAATTATGTTCTGTGGAGATTTCTTCCAGACTGACCTTGTAAAGAGTTCAGACAAGAGTGGATTGACACAGTTTATGAAAATCTTAGATGCTATGGAAGCATTTGAGAATATTGAGTTTACCATTGGGGATATTGTTCGTAGTGGTTTTGTTAAAGAATACTTAATCAACAAGATTAGGTTAGGAGTTGAATAGTGAAGAATAAAAAATGGCAGAAACAGGTAGATAGTTATTACCAAAGAGAAAGAGGATATTACGGTGGACTAGGTGTTGTAAGAACAATAGTCGGTGTAATGTGGGTTGGTACATCCCTGTATGCAATTAACACTGGTGATATGACCATACCAGCCGGTATGTTTTCTGTAATACTTGGTGCTGCATTGACAGCATGGGGTATTGATGCAAGCAGAAAGAATAATGTCTAATTGGCATGGGGGTAAAGGTTCTAAGAGAAGAACCTCTAATGAAAAGGCTTATGCAGATAATTGGGATAAAATTTTTGGTGCTAAACGTAATAATATAATTGTTGATGCACTTAACAATCTAGCAAAGAAAGATACCACTGATGAAAGAATTGACATTGACAGAGTTGAAAAACATTCTAACCAGAAATGAGTTGGAGTATTTCATAAAGAAACAAGATAAAAATATAGTAAAAATACATTTTTATATAAAAGAAGAAAGTTCTTGACATAAGACGTATTTTTTGGTATAATTATTAATAATGAAAACAATTGAGGTAAATTATGTTCAATCATAAACCAGTAGATATCCCAGAGGTATCAACCAAGAATATTAATCGGAAGCGTTTCTATGATACGCCAACTGGTTTCTATCCATCTATCACAACCGTGTTGGGTGTTCGTAAAGAAAAGAAGGCAGGACTACAAGCGTGGCGTAATCGTGTAGGTAATGATGTTGCTAATCATATCATGCGTACCGCCGCTTCTCGTGGAACTGCTGTCCACACTATGTGTGAGGACTTCTTAAATAATAAAGAAGTACTGAAGGAAGAGTTTGCATTCTTACCTTGGTGTTTGTTCTCACAACTAAAACCTACGCTTGAAAAACGTATAGATAATATCTATGCACAAGAGTGTGGATTGTGGAGTGAGAAGTATCGTCTTGCAGGCCGTGTGGACTGTATTGCAGATTGGAACGGTGTTCCATCTATTATTGACTTTAAGACTTCTCGTTCTGAAAGAAAGGATGATTATAATTTCGAATACTATATGCAAGCATCTGCTTATGCAGAGATGTTTGAGGAACGTACAGGAATTGAAATCAATCAGATTGTTATCTTAGTGGTAACTGAAGATGGACTTGTCCAAGAGTTTGTGAAGGATAAGAATGACTATCTTCAAGATTTGGTTGAGACAATCGACCTGTTCACAGAAGAATGGGAAAAGGAAAATGCTCAACAAGAAGATGTTATCAATACTGCCGGCGCTGCTGTTTAGTACAGCAGTTGCAGCAGAACCATTCTGGGCAGATAAACCTGTCCAGTGTGGTACACTACAAACCATAAAATCTATTACTGATAATTTTGGTGAAGTACCATTTATCACAATGGATGGATGGGGCGCTCAACCAGAAGGTAGAGGAACGTATAAAACAAAGGTGATAATTACAGTTAACACTGATACTTATACTTGGACAATAATTGAATTTCCATCTCCAAGGATGGGCTGTATACTAGGAAGTGGAACAAGTTTACAAAAACTTATTGACATAGGGGTATCTTTGTGATATCATGGTTTTATAAATAGAATGCAATCGTTAATACGATTCAAAGTTTGGACAGGACGAGGGTGCGAATCCCTCCATCTCCACCAAAAGTACATTGCGCCTTACTGCAATAAGGTGTCTTTGCAGAGATACAGACCTCACGAGGGTTTAAGACAATGTATTTTTGATGGGGATGAATAGGATCGACTGACGGATAGAGATGAGAGTAGATTGCCGTGGTGACTTACGTTAGACAGTCAACAAAACTAAACGCAAACGATAACTTTGCCATATCTGATTTTGCCTTAGCGGCATAAACGCAGGGAGTTGTCCACTTACTTAGCAACAGAAAAGTGGAATTCAGCGGGTGTCGTATAATGGCATTACAAGAGGTTTCCAACCTTTTGACGAAAGTTCGATTCTTTCCACCCGCTCCAAATTCTATAGTGTGATGACTCAACACATCCGTGTAGACCTACGGTAAGTCTGCAAAAATCGGAGAAGGTTTCGGTATTATTAATACCACCTTCTCCACCTTTTTAAACCTGTTAACAGGAGTTTGTAATGAATCTAGAAGAACTAGTTGTGATGACGCCAAAGAAGTTTGCGCTTCAAATAGAAAAGATAGTTAGTCAAGGAAACGAAGTAACATATATGGATGCAATATTAGATTATTGTGAAAAACATCAAATGGAACCAGACACGATTGGGCCGCTAATATCAAAACCACTTAAAGAAAAAATAGAAGCAGATGCAAGGAAGTTGAATTTCTTGCCACGAGTAGCAACCCTACCAGTTTAAGGACAAGTCCAATGGAAGCGTGGGAATCCTACCAGATGTATCTTGGTCTGAAATTGCACTTTACTAGTAACTATGATTATACTAGATACGGTGGAAAGACTTCTGCATCCAAGGCATCGTTTCTAAAAAGAAGAGATAGATATTTCTTCGCTAGAGTGGCAAGAAAGTATGGTGATAATACACAAGACTACTACATTGCAAACTTCGTGAAGTCGCCAAAAGGATGGCTGGGTGATTTCAGTGAAGAGAATTACTTAGAATGGTCTAAGAACAGACAGTCATTGACGTACAACTTTTTACAGGACATGCACTTTTTATTTGATCAAGTTGATGAATTTAATTCAATTTTCTCTTTACAAAGTGGTAAACATCCTGTATTATTAAAGAACATACTCGCAAAGAGAGTAAGCATTGAGACGGCGGTAATCCTACAAGGGTTACTAAATTATGTAAAACGGTTTGATAAAGGAATGAAAGATGACTTAGTATGGCCAGACACGAGACGATTAATCGTCAAATACGCCGCATTTCTCCCTTATGATAGAGAGAAGTGTAAATCAAAACTACTCCAACTAGTGAAGGAGACATTCTAATGGAAGTGCAAGTTGCCAATCCAGTTCGGTCAAACGAATCGAATGAACTTATTAGGGAAAGAGACTTCTATCGTTCTAAGCTTGTACAAGCAAAGACACGAATCAAGACTCTTGAGTTTGACTTGTCAGAGCTTCAAAAGCGTGACATGGTACTCTCAAAGAAACTTGCTGAGTCTGCTAATAAGTCCAATAATGGTTATCGCCCTCGTTATCGTAAACAGGCGTAATTGTTATATATCCTGAGTAGGATAATAAACTGCTCAATTTTATTGAAGGAATTGTTATGAAATATAAACAATTGTCACAGAATACATGGTTGGTGGAAGTCCAACAAGATGGTAAAACAAAAGAGTTGTTTTTTGAATTCCCAACAGGTTCATTAGATTCAGTTGGTTGGGATACAGGCGATACTCTGTTATGGGAAGAACTGCCAGACGGTGGTTATAATTTGACAAAGAAGGATAATGATTAGTGACAGAGACTAAGGAACTAAAACAAATGGTAACATCAACAAGATTGATTAGTTACAGTCAACCCCCAAAAGGTGAGGATGGTATTATTGGTATTGAGAATGTACAAGATTTAATCGCATTCTGTGCTCGTGTATCTAATCCTGCTAATCAGATGAATCAAGAGACATCTGAAAAACTTATTAAGTACTTGGTGAAACATAAACATTGGAGTCCATTGGAGATGGCTAGTGCTACGATTGAAATCGACACTACTCGTGACATTGCTCACCAGATTGTGCGTCATCGAAGTTTTGCATTTCAAGAGTTTTCTCAACGGTATGCAGAACCATCAGCAATGGGTGATGCATTTACTAAAAGAGAATGTCGTTTACAGGATACAACAAATAGACAGAACTCTATTGAGATTGAGAATGACCCTTCTCTAGTAGATAATGTAAAACACCAACAACTGATTACAGATTGGAATCGTAGACAACAAGGTGTTATCGAAACATCTCGTAAAGCATACGAGTGGGCGATTGAAAATGGTATTGCAAAGGAACAGGCTCGTGCAGTTCTTCCAGAAGGACTGACCAAGACTCGACTATATATGCAAGGTTCTTTACGTTCATGGGTTCATTACATTGAACTTCGTGGTGCGAATGGAACTCAAAAAGAACACATGGAAGTTGCACAAAAATGTGCAAAAGAGATTGCTAAAATCTTTCCACTAATGGAGAAACTATAGTGTATAAGTTTATACATGAAGAACCTGTACAAGAAGATGTACATGGTTTTAAAACAACACATCACACTAACAGGATTGAATTCAATGTTGAAGACGGTTCTGATTTGAATGAGATGTGTGACGCATTTCAACATTTCCTGCTTGCGAATGGATATTCGTTTGATGGGAATGTTGAGATAGTTCCTAATGAAGAAGATGAATTGCTAGACTATAAAGCAATGCAACAGGACATGACGGAACTAAATGGTGATGGTAACAGAGAACGTGGACGTTACGGTGAAGATACACATGTATACAAACCAAAACGCACATCTCTTTGGGACGCAAAACCAGAAGAGTGGGATGCTCTTAGAAAATAATTTGAAAAAGTTATTGACAAAAGCACCTATTTACGGTATTATAAATACTGTTACATAATGAATAATGTGAAATACTTAAACATACGACAATATACGGAGAAAACAATATGTCAATTTCAGCAATGAGAAACCAAAACAGTTTAGATAAACTGTTGCAACAAGTCCAGAAGGACGAATCACCAACTACAGAAAAGAAATCCTATGTGGATGATCGTCTGTGGAAACCACAGGTGGACAAGGCAGGCAATGGGTACGCAGTACTTCGATTCCTACCAGCACCAGAGGGTGAAGAACTTCCTTGGGTACGAGTTTGGAATCACGCATTCCAAGGCCCAACTGGACAGTGGTTTATTGAGAACTCTCTTACTACTCTAAATCAGAAAGACCCTATCAGTGAGTACAACTCGCAGTTATGGAACTCTGGTGTAGAATCAGATAAAGAGATTGCTCGTAAACAAAAACGTAAACTGCAATATTTTGCAAATGTATACGTTGTAAGTGACCCGACTAATCCTCAAAATGAGGGTAAAGTTATGCTTTACAAGTTCGGTAAGAAAATCTTTGACAAACTTATGGAAGCAATGCAACCTGAGTTCCCTGATGAGACACCTATCAACCCATTCGATTTTTGGGAAGGTGCCAACTTCATGTTGAAGATTCGCAAAGTAGATGGTTACTGGAACTACGATAAGTCTGGTTTGGATGCTAAATCTGCATTGAAATCAACTGATGAAGAGTTGGAAGCAATCTACAAGTCACAGCATTCACTTGCTGAGTTTCTTGCACCGTCAAACTTTAAATCATATGATGAGTTGAAGTCTCGTTTGGATGCGGTTCTAACAGGCAAACTTACCACTGGTAAGACTGCTGCAGAGAGAATGGAAGATGAGGAGTCTACAAACTTCACACCTGAGTTCAAATCTGAACCCGCTCCGCAACCTTCAACGGTGGCTGCGGCGTCTGATGACGATGATGACGCCATGTCATACTTTGAAAAGTTGGCAAATGAATAGTATCTATGCTAGGGTAGAGGTGTAACACACAGACCCAAAATAGATAAGTACAGTTGTAGTATACAACACACTAGACGGCTAGACTGTACCGAATATAGAGAAAGAACTTAGTGTGGGAGAAAGGGATAGAGTGCAAACTCTGTCCCTTTTTTTTAGCGTCAAATATTCATCTGTTGTCAAAACAATGACATTGCCTAAATATATACGAAAGGATAGGTATTATGTACGAATGGAATGACGATCACTTTTTTACTAAGGGACAGAAGATTTACATGTTGATATGTGGTATTATTATTGCATTATCTTTTGCATGGGTTACATATATTTACTTCGAATATAGAGTAGTAAATGCTGAATGGAATGCAACTTTTACTTCGCCTGAGACATTTTGGAATATAAATCGTTAGCAGCACTCTTTTCTTATAAATAGTAGTTATTGAGAGAGAACATATGGATTTACTATCATTTGTGGGAGACGTTGGAGCTCCAATAGCAGGGGCTATTGCGGCAGGATATTTCGTCTTCTTAACAATCAGATTTATACTAGCAGGCGTTACTGATAGTGTAAAGACGCTAAACAGTATCATAGGACAGTTGGACAATCGTGTTCAGACTATGAATAATGACTTAGTAAAGATTGATGCTTTGATGAGTTATGCGTTTGGGGTGAAACCCAACATAGACAGACTTGCAGCGAATGAAGGTAAAGAAGATGCTCGGCGTGATTAGGGGATAAATTTGGACGAACTTGCAAATGCAATAAAAGATTATGGTTTCCCTCTTATAGCAGCGATAGGACTTGGATACTTCGTATACTTCATATGGAAGTGGGTAACTGAAACTATTGACCCTGTAATCGGTGGAGCAATGGGTACGCTTATTGCATTAGTAGATAGAATTAGAATGCTTGATAATGATATGATACGTCTGAATACGAAACTCTCAATGTTATTAGAACATTACGATAAAGAAGGCAAACCTATAGATGGGGATGTAGAAAAAATATTACAGAGGTATGGATCAAGACATGAAGAAATTAATAGCAATAGGAGTACTCCTAACAATAATCCCGACACTTAGTCACGCCAGTGATTTAGTACACACTTTCGGGAGTCCCTCATTTAGTGGGATTGGCCAGTCTCAACACTTCCTTTCTATTGCTCAGATTGAGCATAACAGAAAACAAAAATTAAAAGATGATGCTGAAGCTGCTGAACGAGAAGCAGCAAGAGAAGAAGCAAATAAAACTATAAACAAATTTATCAATAACGTAGAGTCTCGTATCTACGCACAAATTTCAAAAAACTTAGTAGATGCCATGTTCGAAGAAAATGGCGCACTTTCTGGAACTGCTGATTTAGAAGGTGCTACAATCTATTGGGTAAAAGATTTAACAGCAGGGACAATCACAGTTACCATCACTGAAGAAGATGGTTCTGTCACTGAATTGGTTGTTCCCTTAACAGGGTTTGGGTTCTAAATGGAACAAGCAATATTATTTTTAATATTTACATGTTTATTGGGTGGGTGTACCTCAATGGCAACACAAGAGAACTTAGACATTAAACCACCTACAGCATTTGTAAGTGGTGTACAGGAGAGGTTAGAAGACCTCCCACTCCTTGATGCTCCACCGATGACAATTGCGGTGTATGCTTTTCAAGACAAAACAGGCCAAAGGAAACCTAATGAGAGGTTTTCTTCACTATCTTCTGCTGTCACACAAGGCGCAGATTCATGGGTGATAGACGCACTACAATCTGCTGCAAATGGAGATTGGTTTACAGTAATAGAACGAGGTGGACTTAACAACCTAGTTAAAGAGAGACAACTAGCAAAGTCCACATATGAACAATATGAACAAGGTGAAAAGAAACCAGAGCTTAAACCCTTGAAGCTTGCTGGTTTAATATTGGAAGGGGGTATCGTAGGTTATGATGCCAATATCATAAGTGGCGGTAATGGATTGCGCTACTTTGGTGTTGGTGGCGATACTTCCTATAGGACAGATCAAGTCACAGTTTCTATGAGACTTGTTTCTGTTAACTCTGGTAAGGTTATTTTGACAACAAATGTCACAAAGACTATTGCTAGTGTAAAGGACGATTTTAATGTCTTCAGATTCTTCGATTTGGGAACTAAAGCATTTGAAATGGAGAGTGGTGCGGCCGCAAATGAGCCGACCTCTGTTGCAGTTAAATCTGCAATCGACCAAGCGATTATTAATATGATTAAAAAGGGCGAATCTAAAGGACTGTGGGATTATGAAGCAGACCTTTACATAAAGGAGAAGAAATGACCAATAAAATAATAAGGGTTTTCTTTATTATGGTATATTTATTGATAGCGCCACCCTCTGCTGCAAATGATATTTACATTACGCAAGTAGGAGATAATTTGGACTTAGACATTACACAGGATGGTAGTGATAACGAAGTAGGTAATTCTACAACTGCTGCTGTGATTAACGGCGATGGCATGAGTTTTGATATAACTCAGACAGGAAATTATAATATAATTACTGCAACTATTAGAGGTGCAAACTACACTGGAGCTTGGGAGTTTACAGGTTCTTCTAACACTGTAGATTTAGACTGTAGCTCTGCTGCATCTGGAAATTGTGATGATGTTACTCTAAACATTACAACTGAGGGCGACAGTAATGCCTTCACATTTGACATTGGAGAAACAGCTGACTCTTCAAATTCTGTAATTAATTTTGTAATTGATGGAGATAATAATATTATCAAATCTACTGTAGATGGAACGTATGCTGCACTTACAGTTAATATTGACAATAGTGCATCATTAGCAACTACAAGTCCTTCTGGAGATGAAGGTGTTGAAATAACAACAGTTCAGACAGGTAACGGAGTGCATGGACATACAATAGAAGTAGATGTAACTGGCGGTGGTGGTACAATTGATATCAACCAGAGTGGGTTGAACGACCAAACAGTTGATCTAGATATTACAGGTGATAATTTTGACATTGATATCACGCAGTCTGACTAGTATATTTTTTGTTATAATAACAAGTTCAGCGTATGCTAACATTGGACAAGTTATAGAACAAAAAGGTGTTACTAATATTGAACGTGGAGAAGATGGATTTGACTCTATAGACAAAGGTTTCGGTATGGAATCAATGGACACTGTTCGTACAAAGAATGGAAGAACTGCTATTGAATTCATAGATGATACTAGGGTGGATGTAACAGAACACTCAAAGTTAATCATTGATTCATTTGTATATGACCCTAATACTCAGACAGGTTCATTATCTCTGAAGGCCTCTTTTGGTACAATGAGATATGCATCTGGACAAATTGCAAAAAACAGTAGACAAAATATAAAGATCAGGACTCCTACCGCCGTAGTTGGTGTTAGGGGTACTGATTTTTCTATGACAATAGACGAGCTTGGTAGTAGTACTATTGTACTTTTACCATCATGTAATGACTTTGGAAATTGTGTAGTGGGAGAGATTACAGTTGCATCTGAAGTTGGTATGGTTATAATGAACCAAGCATTCCAAGCAACAGTTGTGCCTAGTCCATACTCAGAACCTACTAAACCAGTAATACTTGACTTGGATGAGTCTAGTATTCTAAATCTTCTCATTAGAAAGAAACCTGTAGAATTAGATGAAGACAGTGAAGAAGCTAGAGCTAAAGAACTTGCAGACTTCTTAGGAATAGATTATCTACAGTTCGATGCTTTTCAAACAGACGAATTATTAGATGTACAAGACTCTTCGTGGTCAACAGAACTAGACTTGGACTTCCTTGGAGCAGATTTGCTCGCAGACATTTTAGACATACTTAACGAACAGCTTGCTTTACAAATGAGAGATGAATTTACTAAAGAAAAGGATGGCGTGCAGTTAGGAAAGAATCCAGATACAGGTGTTGAGATATATGATTACA
>Ga0315321_10002149_pt1 | contig 15327 bp, 10 predicted proteins | sample M180m21515metaG_FD_203464 | JGI IMG/M metagenome (GOLD analysis project Ga0315321, IMG submission 203464) | Ammonia-oxidizing marine archaeal communities from Monterey Bay, California, United States - M1 80m 21515 | ecosystem: Environmental > Aquatic > Marine > Intertidal zone | place: USA... | reverse complement strand
TGACCAAACTAAACCTGGCATTTCGCCATCTGTTGTCAATGACGATTTCGGGAGGCTGGTGGTCATCCACCGTACCTGCCCCATTGACAACCCGCCGATAGTTTCCATGCAGGCCTGTGTAGCGCCACCTGCCTTGACAGAAAAGGCACCAGCTGTTCTGCCGTAAGAGACTTCAAGTAGCTCCTCAGGCGTATTCTTGCATTCCCACAAACCTGATGTTGAATAGTTTGTAGATTTAACCGCATACTGTGAGCTGACGCCATTACTGCTTGAACCAATGTAGTGTTCACCATCACACACGTCTAATGTCGAGGTTACTCTATCATAATCCCAAACTCGTACAGATTCTCCTGGTGAGAAATATGATGACCTCCAAGAGCTTTCCATCAGAGATGTGTAGAATTCTCCATGTACTCGGACATAGGAATCCGGAGACATCTGTATCGAAGTATATCCTCTTCTCCAACCAACTGCTATACGTTCCCCTTCACTGTCAATGGCTATTGAATAGATACCACGATTATTTCGACTTGAACCAAAGTCATCATCAGTACCAAGACTTGTCCAAGTGTCTGTTCGGAATGCATAGAGGGCTTCTTCTTGCCTACCACGGGCTGCAAATAGGGTGCCACCATCGGATGAAAAGTCAAGATCATAAACATCTGATGCCAGTTCTAGTGTTTTCACTACAGTTTGGTTACGAAGATCTGTAATTATGATCTTATTGTCATCTGACCCCGTAGCAACAAACCGACCATCTGGACTTACAATTAATGCTCTGATGTAATCAGAATGATTGGTCATGTTCAATGCAATAGTACCATTATTTGTCCAGTATCCCCGGAGTTGATTACCTGATACAAATATGACTAAACGATCATCAGGAGTAGTATCTATGCCACTGGTATATGATGGTAATGAGGTCATATTCCTCTCCATTGTCCAATTACTGGTGTGATACCATTTGACTCCGATTCCACCTGCATGTGATATTACTCTGCTACCATCATTAGACCAGGCTATTGCAAATATATCGCTTGTAGTGTTATTATTGTTAATTAAATCAACAATTAATGCACCTGTAGTTGAATTAAGAATTCTACATCCCCCATCATCGCTAACAACTGCTAACATTGTTCCATCGGGAGAAACGGCAATTTCATTGATGTCACCAGGCATTTGATACATGTGTGCAGCATGGTTACTCATAGAGTCGAATATGTGTACTCCTGCATTTCCGCCACCTGCATAAAACCAACTATTGTTTAATGCCCAAGCCATTCCTTTCACACCACCGCCCACTGAATTTGAATCGATATTTTCCTTGAATGATTCACCCCAATTCTGCATTACAGTTTGCTCAAAATCAGCTAGGCCATCTCCATTGGAATCAGGGCAACCCAAACCAAGAGTTGAATTGGCAGTTCCTGCAGCAAATGGACAAATATCGATTGAATCATCAACACCATCTCCATCACCATCGAGTGCAGTAGATATTGGTGAAAAAATCACCACGAACATCAATAGTGACAGAAAAAAAGCCTTCTGCATGTTTAAGCCAATGCACTCATTGACTAAACTGTTAGCCTCACTTGCTCAAGAGTAGTTAGGAGTAATCGTAGAACCCTTTTCCCGATTTTCGGCCCAATTTACCTTGCCCAACCATTTCGATAAGAAGTGGTGCTGGAGCATATTTGTCATCTGCCATGCCTTCATGCAGAACGTTCATAATATGCAAAACGGTGTCATTACCAATCAAATCCGACAATGCTAGAGGACCGATTGGGTGGTTCATTCCTAATTTCATAATTCCATCGATTGCTTCAGGCTCTGCAACTCCTTCTTGAAGGGTCAAAATAGCTTCATTAATCATTGGACAAAGAATTCTATTGGACACGAAGCCAGGAGAGTCATTGCACATCAATGGAATTTTACCCATTCTTTCTGCTGCTTCTAAGACGGATGCTGTTACATCTTCAGATGTATCCTTACCATTGATCACTTCAACTAATTTCATAATTGGAACGGGGTTCATGAAATGCATACCGATAACTTTGTCCGGCCTGTTTGTAGAGTCAGCTATTGTACTAATCGAAATTGAAGATGTGTTAGAAGCAAGGATACAATCTGGTTTGCAGATTCCATCTAATTCACTAAATATTGAAATTTTGAGGTCAAGAATCTCAGGTACGGCCTCTACTACTAAATCCACATCGCTGCAAACCGAACGGTCTGTCGAAGTAGAGATTTTTCCACGTGCAGAATCGGCATCTTCTTGGCTCATTCTTTCCTTTGAAACTAACTTTGCCAATGATTTCTCAATTGTTGCCATTCCACGGTCGACGAATTCCTGTTTGATATCGATCATTACAACTTCAATTCCAGCGCATGCTGCAACTTGCGTAATTCCATTTCCCATTTGACCTGCGCCAAGAACTGCCATCTTTGAGATGCTCATGTCCAAGCCGAATAGTTCCCCATTCATCATAATTGGCTTCATAGTACAATATATCATCAGATGTTTCTAATGCTAAGTCAGTGTACCACAATCATGCGTGAATGGCTTCATCTCAAACATGTATTACGAACCGGTTGGGTAAGAGCTGGTGTCGATGCCCCTGAAAGTGTCGCAGCACATTCGTGGGGGATGTCCATACTTGCCATGCACTTGTGCCCTGAAGAGTTGGACAAGATGAGAGTATTGGAAATGTGCTTGGTTCATGATCTTCCAGAAGTTGAAGTTGGTGACCTTACTCCACATGATGATACAAGTAACAAAAGTCAAGATGAATATACAGCGATGAAAAAATTGGCTCCGCAATGGTTGGCGCTCTTTGAAGAGTATGAGGCACAAGTTACTCCTGAAGCAAAGTTTGTAAAGCATCTTGACAAGTTAGACATGGCCTTAATGGCCCGAATTTACGAAGATTCACAAGGCCTTGATTTGTCTGAATTTATCGCCTCGGCTAGAGAGGTTATAGGCGAAACGCACTTGAAGTGAATTGGCTACGGCCCGACTACCACAGTCCTGTAGTGTAGTGGTCCATCATCTCGGGTTTTGGTCCCGGGGACGTCGGTTCGATTCCGACCAGGACTATCCCCTCAACGACATCACGTCTAAACCCTACACCAAAATAGTCAAAAGAGAAACAGATAACGAGAAGGGGTATGTCTAACATTTCTCGAGCACTTGCTATCAGTTTGATTTTACTCGCCGTATCTGGATTAAATCTTGCAGATGCTAATTCAACAGGCAAAACAGGTAAAAGTTCTGCCGGGTGTACATGCCACAACACAGATGCTATGATTATGCCATCAATGTCTGGCTTACCGTCATCATACACACCTGGAGCAACATACTCACTATCGTGGACTGGTAGCGGCATGTCGGGGACCGGGCAAGGAGGTTTCAATCTCGACGCATCTGGTGGCTCGTGGACGAATCTAGGAAACCGCGTCCAGCAATCAAGTGGAGAATTGACACACAATTCTGATTTGCAGCGCTCATGGACTGCGGATTGGGTGGCACCTTCCTCTGGAAATGGAGATATTACATTCAATCTTGCAGTTCTATATGCAAATGGAAATTCACAAAACACTAACGACAACTGGGGAACTGACTCCTGGACCATCCCTGAAGGTGCGCCTCAACCCAACTCACCACCAGCAGCATCCAACCTAATGCTATCTCCAAATGGAAATGTGGAAGTTGATCAGTCATTTACACTTTCATACACATATTCAGACCCTGAAGGCGATTCTGAAACAAGTACGCAAATCAGGTGGTTCGTTGATGGAACTCTTAGGACTGCTTTCAATGATGACCTAACTATTCCCGCATCTGCTACGACAGTTGGTGAGACTTGGACTGCCAAAGTAACGCCGCATGATGGAACCGATTTTGGCTCAACTGTTGATTGTCCAAATTCGGCAAATATCATAGATATTGATTCTGATGGTGATGGAACACTTGATGGAAATGATGCATTCCCTAATGACTCTAGTGAAGATACTGATTCAGATGGAGACGGAGTCGGTGATAATGCTGATGCATTCGATAATGATCCCAATGAAACAATGGATTCCGATGGTGATGGAGTCGGTGATAATGCTGATGCATTCGATAATGATCCCAATGAAACAATGGATTCCGATGGAGACGGAGTCGGTGATAATGCTGATGCATTCGATAATGATCCCAATGAAACAATCGATTCCGATGGTGATGGAGTCGGTGATAATGCTGATGCATTCGATAATGACCCCAATGAAACAATGGATTCCGATGGAGACGGAGTCGGCGACAATGCTGATGTATTTCCTAACGATAGTAGTGAAACTTTAGATTCCGATGGAGACGGAGTCGGCGACAATGGTGATGCATTCCCTAATGATGCTAATGAAACCATGGATTCCGATGGAGACGGAGTCGGCGACAATACTGATGTATTTCCTAACGATAGTAGTGAAACTTTAGATTCCGATGGAGATTTGGTAGGAGATAATGGTGATGCATTCCCTAACGATGCTAGCGAAACTCTCGATTCTGACATGGATGGTGTTGGAGATAATGCTGACATATTCCCAGCTGATGCTAACGAAACAGTTGACTCCGACATGGATGGAGTTGGAGATAATGCTGATGTTTTCCCTAACGATGCTAGCGAGGATGCTGATTCTGACATGGATAGTGTTGGGGACAATGCTGATGCTTTCCCTAATGATGCTACAGAAACAATTGATAGCGACGGTGACAATGTAGGAGACAATTCTGATGCATTCCCTTACAATGTGAATGAAGCTATAGATTCTGACGGAGATGGTGTTGGGGATAATACTGATGCATTTCCTAACGATGAGACTGAGACATTAGACACCGATGGAAACGGCGTTGGAGATAATGCTCAACTTGCTGCTGAATTAGCAACTGTTGACGAAGAGGATTCTGGAAATTTAATGTTGATTATTGGGATTATTGTTCTAGTAATTGCAATGGCTGGTGCAGGCCTAATGTTCATGCGAAAGAATGGAGGTGTAACTGTTGTAGAAGCTCCTAAAGATTTCACTCAACAATTGATGCCTGGCCAATTCCAACCATTCCAGCCGACTCATGTTGAAGCTCAAGTTGCTATGACGCAACCAGTGGTTGCGCAACCTATTGTAGCACAGCCAACAGTTGTAGCCGAACCAGCGGTTGTTCAGCAGTGGACTGATGAGAAAGGAAACACTTGGAGATCTATGGACAATGGTACAACCTTGTGGTGGAACGGTACAGATTGGCAACAAGTCTGAACCGAGATAATTAATCGTTGATTACTTCAGGAGTTTTGGAAAGATCTCTTGTAATGTTCTTTTGATGAGATTCAATTGTTCCCCCACCGATTTCAAGAAGTTTGGAATCTCTCCATAACCTTTCAACGACATATTCAGCGACATATCCGTAACCACCCATTACCTGTATTGCAGCATCTGCTATTTCCTTAGCAGCAGTGGTTGCGAATAATTTAACACCATCTGAGTCTAATCTTTGACCGGACTTTCCAAGTCCCATGTTATTTGCTGTGTCATAGATGTAAGAGCGCATAGCACGGTACTTAGCCCATGATTCTCCGATGTACCGCTGCATTTGTCCAAAGTCACGGATTTGTCGGCCGAATGCTTCCCGCTCAGCCGCATACTTGTTCATTTCATGCAATGAACGGCGAGCAATACCGAGGGACATTGCAGCTAGTGTAAGACGTTCTAACTCCAGATTACGCATCATGTGAATCATTGAATCCCCTACAGCGCCGACTAAATTTTCGGCAGGGACAATACAATCTTCGAATACTAATTCAGCGGTATTGGATGCACGCATTCCTGTCTTGTCGATAATTTTCTGTCCGACACTGTAACCAGGCATTCCATTCTCAACTAAGAAGGTGGAAATCTGTGCCTTACCACGGCTATCGGTTCCAGTCTTAGCATAGACCAAAACAACATCAGCAGGTGTTCCCTGATCATCAAGACAGCCATTCGTAATCCACATCTTCCTGCCATTGATTACCCAACTGCCATCATCACGCTTTTGAGCGGTAGTAGAAAGTCCGAGAACATCGGTTCCAACATCTGGTTCGCTCATTGCCATAGCCCCAATCCATTCACCAGTGCACGCTTTTGGTAGAATTCTTGCACGTTGTGAATCATTTCCATTGTGTTCTAGATTGTTAACAAAGAGCATGGCATGTGCTAGGTATGCCAAAGCAAAACCTGGATCACTTGCTGAAAGTTCCTCATGCACAATAACTGTAGCAACGGCATCTAATCCGGCACCACCAAACTCTTCACTCGCAGTTAAGCCGAGTAGACCAAGTTCACCTAGTGATTTTAGGAGCTCTAAATTGAAGCGTTCATCACGATCATATTCAAGGGCTTGTGGCTCGACATGCTCGCTAACAAAACCACGAACTAGTTCACGAAGCATTTGGTGCTCTTCTGTAGGATTAGCGATATCCATGGTTCTCCCCAACCCTTCGGGAGATGAGTGCGCTTTTGTGTGTTCGGTTTCAAAGTACAATCTTTCTTGCACGAACTCTTGGAGAATTTTCGGCTCCAACTGCTGGACGCTTTTTTGCTCGACGGACTGCTCTTCGAGTTTTTACTTCACGTTCATTACGAGCAACTTTTCGTGCTCGCTTACCTACGTGCTTCAAATGTCCACTCTTAATTTTAGGCTCAGCTGGTAAATGTGTGTCGATTCCTGCCCGGGAAAGTACATCTTCTGCCATTCCTCTAGGAGTAACAACTATCGCTTCTTCTACAATTCTTGAAGCCATATGTCGAAGTGTATCACCGTTGTGAACGATAGGCTGAGAGGTTACATCAACCAAAACATGTTGTTGTATGCCCAATTGTTCTTCCATTAATGACACAAGGAAATTCTTAGTTAAATCAACCTGCTCTCGCTCTACCATACGCATCCCATCCAGTTATCAGGGTCGCTGACGCAGTTATGAAGTTTCGGAGGAAAAAAAGGCTACACAAGGCGATTTGCGCACCGCATAATTCATTTCAATCCAATAAATGGGGCCGTGACCGGGACTTGAACCCGGGCTGGCAGGACCACAACCTACCGTGCTAACCGCTACACCATCACAGCCATCGGTTGTTTTGCTCCACCGGCAAGCCGTATTTATCTCATTCCGTCTGAATCATTGATACGAAACACCGTTCCATTGAAGGTATATTGCGATTGAGGGGGGTATATGCGCCGATTTGCTTTACTAGTAATATTTCTACTCGTGATGCCAATGACTCTAATTGAGGCACGAAGTGTTCATGCAACTCAAGTGGTTGACATGTTTCCCCAAGGCGCCATGGATGAGGCTTCAGATTGGGAATTTAAACGCCACCTTGCATTTACGGCTGAAGACAGATTAGATGATGCTGAATATGTTACTGGAATGGTAGCAGATGGGCATATGACTTTGGGGATCTCATTACCTGAGCATCTGGACTATCAAACTCTTTGGGCTATGTCCACACCTACTGATTCCAATGCATCTATGGGTAGCCCAGATGGTGCTTATCACTATTCTACCGGACCTGATATTACACTTTCCGGATATGACATATCCGCTCTTACCAGTAATGAAATTGAGAGTGTTGAGCTGGTAGTTCATTTCGATGTACCTGATCCAATGCAGCAGGACAAGGTTCGGTTTTCAGTAGTCAGTGCTGGTATACATGACTTGGTAAAGACCTGGAGTAATACACAAAGCGGTCTTTACTACATGACTAGTGGATGGACTACTGAAATATTTGACGACGGAAATTGGACTTGGGATGAACTATCCAATCTTGAAATAACTCTTGATTATGTATCGAATGGCGGCACTGATGATTCACAACTCCAAGTTGACGCTGTTGGCCTTAAGATAACAATGCGAACCCCTTGGTATGGCGCAGAAAGAGTCACTTCTACATCTATAAACCCATTTACTAAATGGCCAATTATGGATTTAGACTTCACTACTGGAGTTTTATCTTCTGTTTCTACTGCACCGTGTGGATTGGAATCAGATGGAGGAACTTGGACAACTGAAGTTCTTGAATTACCAGCTAGCCAAGCATGGGGACGTATTCACATTGATCATGATGATGCAAATGGTAGTGTTGGAATAGAGTATGTCGATAATCAAGGTGCTTGGGTTTCTATTGCTGATGGATTGATTCCTTCCGTTTCGGGAGATTTACAGTTGAGGTTTACAATTACTGATACTTGCCTAACCAAGGCATGGGTCGACATCAATGACCCACATTTGCGAGTTCAAGGTACCATAAGTGGTGATGCTAGTTCTATGGTTGCTAGTGCAACACGCTGGACTATTGTTGTAAATGGTCAAACTGTGGCTAATAATGATGGTACTGCAATCGGTGATTTCGATTACCAAATCCCTATTGGCTATGCTATGGATAGCACGGATACTGAGTTAGAAATTACAATTAAAGCGTGGTATAATTGGGGTAATGATGGTTCCCCAACCGCACTTAATTTGCGGATAAATAATCTCGAAGTAATTGGGGCTTATTCAATTGACTATGATGAAGATCCATCTTGTGCTCCGATTGAGTGGCGAGATCTCAAAGAAGATGGAGGAGGAGATATTCTTCCACTACTAGATCGATGTAGTGATGATAGAACCGAAGTTAGTGACCTAGTTGTTACATTCCAAAACTCGAATACAGATGTTGTTGAAATTGACCTTACAGAGGGACAAATACGAGTGAAATTAGTTCCAGAAGCATCTGGCTCAGCACAAATTACAACCACTGTGACTGATGAAGCAGGCAATTATTGGAGTGATGTTTCTACTATCAATGTAGAGAATGTTGATGATAGTCCTATACTCGCAGAATTCCCACCTATTGTTCCGGTAGAGCATGGCTACCCTCATAGTGTGTCATTCTCACTATCGGACTCCGATTCATTTGCACAAGACCTGACTGTTACAACAAACAAAACTTGGGCTACAGTAGATATGACTTCACGTGAAATAATTATTGATGCACCGACTCCGGGATTTACCTCTGTACTTGTTACTGCTTGTGATGAATCTAGTTGCGTTGAGAGAATTATCGACTTAGAGGTTCGAGCTCTTGCAGAACTATTCATTGAAGAAATTCGAATCGATAATGATAATGTTAGAGCAGGCGATGTTTTTGAAGTGAAAGTATTCGTGCGGAATTCAGGACAAATTACTGCAACAATGGTTGGGGTAAGGTGTACTTACGATGGTCAATCATTCGGATCTGGCGTTATTCAGGTTCTTTCCCCTGGGCAATTAGGATCAGTGATATGTGATTTGCAAGCACCAGATGACGATGACAGTATAATCATAGAAGCAGAAGTTGATCGTGGCACTAGCATCGATGAAGTAAATGAAACAAATAATATAGATTCCAAAGTGATTGCAATTGGTGCTGCTGTCGATGAGACTGCAAGCGGAGAATCTGAAACAGACTTTGAATTGGGACAAGGTACAATTTACATTATTGCCGCAGTTGGTTTATTGCTGATTTTAACTGTGTTTGGAGTTCTTGCACCTGCTAAGATTCGTAAACTCGAATGAACAATGAAAAAACACTCTGTTTGTCGGATAACCGCAAAATAAGGGTGAATCTTCATATGCTGAAGTATTCAGAATAGGATACTTCGAATGGGCTGTGGGGGCTCTTTACCACTTGGTAACGAAGTTGAGTGTGGAACACATGAGTGAATTGAAACTACGTATTGAAACCGATGAATGGGTCTATGAAGAGTATGTTGAAGCTTGATTATTGCTTCTTCCAACTACGAGGATAAGTATCCTCTCTCATTAGGACGCAGTTAGGCTTTGCAACTTCACCCTGAGTCATTTCAGGAATTACTTTGCTTGGTTGAACTAAGTTAGCGAGAGCGACAGCCTCTCCTTTCAGTGTAACCAGTAATACTTCACTACCTACTCCAAGATCTTCTGGAATGCTGATTACCCCTGGGCGTAAAAGTGGAGCACCGTGCGATAACGCAGCAGCAGCACCGTCTTTAATCACAATCTGTGGAACCCCGCTTAGCATATCTTCAACTGGGTGAAGTATCCTTAGAATTGCACTAGAATCACCTTTTTCTTTCCAAAGCCAATAAGCATCAGCTAGTTGTTGCATTGTTATTGACTGTTGAAGTGAAAATTCTCCAGAAGTAGGTCGACGTAGTTCCTTCAGTTCAACTGGTGAATCTAGTAGAAGACCAAGATCTCTAGCCATTGTTCGAACATAAGTTCCTGCTTCACATTCAATATGTGTAAGCATAGAAGTACCATCAAAGTCCAATATTTCAAAACGAGAAATCGCACGTGTTCTAACTTGGACACGGACTGCTGAAATTTCAGGAGGTACGTTGTACACTTTTCCTGTTAGCATTGCCATCTTTTCTTCCACTACCGAACGATCGGTTTCTTCACCGAGTTTCAAAACCGCTAGGTATGATTTGTCGTGAGTGAGAATTCTACCTGTTAAGCGCATTGCTTTACCAGCTAATAGTGGAAGGAGACCTGTTGCAAATGGATCGAGTGTACCACCATGGCCCAACTTTTCTAGCCCCATCATATCTCTTGCCCAAGCACTTACTTGATGTGAAGAGGGTCCCGGAGCCTTGTCTAGCAGAATAAAACCCGAGTCAAATAATTGTTCAATACTCCTTTCTGCCGGAACACTTCCATGGTCCGGCGAGGTTTCTGCATCCTTGTCTAAGATAATCAATCCAAGCCCTCCAAAATTTCCAAAGCCGAGGTAAGGACCTCTTCTCTGCTGAGTCCAGATGCTTCAATGACATGAGTGTATGGGGTCTTGTCCCCTGGGTCAAGACCATACATTTCTTGGTATCTTGCTAAATCGATGGAACTTCTTTTTCGATTTCCTGAAATCGCATCATCATAAGAAATCCCTTCACGTGCAATTACTCGCTGAGCTCTTACATCCTCACTAACATCAAGCCAAAGTCGGATACAATCTAACTCCAACATGTGAGCCCACCAGCCACTAAGCCGGCTTTCGATGACTTCCGGTCCATTTGTTTCAGTCATTTTAGATTTCAAAATTTCATCGAGAGAACGATCTACCGAAAAATCATTTTTACATAATTCTCCAAATTCGGTGAGTGAAAGGTTTTGATTTTTAGCCTCTTGACGGAATATCTCTCCGCCATTAAGTGAAGACCAATCCCTCGCTTCACAGATAGAAGAGACGAGAGTACTTGTACCACTACCTGGGTGTCCAGAAATAGTAATTCGAACCAATTACTCACCGCCATTCATGGCGACAGATTTTGCATACTTTCGTATTTGGTCCATCTCTTTCAACCATGGTACCACCACATTGAGGGCAATCACCCATCGCCGTTGATGTCGAACTCTTGGTTTCGGTTTTTTCTGCAACTGCAGTTTTTCTTGGCCCACTGCGCCTTTGCTCTGAACGACGCTGGCGTGAAGTAGCCTGAGCGTTCTTAGCACCTTTTGGAGCGCTTACCAAATGCAGTAGAGGTTCTTTCAAGTTCTCACCTCCGACTACAATTGGATGATTTTTATAGCGGACTAACTTGATATGACGATCAACGATTCGTCCGAGAGGTGCTGACATGCAGATATACGCAGCAATCCATGCTGGGAAAAAGAGGAACTTGCCACTTGTTAAATTCCAATCAGGGGACCAGGGAAGAGAAACATAGTCGACTCTGAATGTTGAAACCGTCATACCCATCCATGCAAAGATTGCAATGATGAAAAACATAGTGAACATCATTGGCTTCATTGCACCCATCTGAACCTTCATTTGCTCAGGCATCATATGTTGTTGGAGTGTCTGTGCCTTTTCCATCAAAATTGGGTCACGGCCAACTCTTGCTTCATTCATCATTTTACGAACTTGACCCTGCCTATGGCCGATATGCGCTTGTGCAATAGGGTCCATGAACAAGTTTCGCAATGCAGTATTGACAAACATCGAAACTGAACCTATGATTAAAACGGTCAAGACAAACCATTTATCTGCAGGAAGCCAAGAGGAAAGGAATGGATCTGCATAAGTCCCCATACTATCCCTAATGTCGCCCGACATCAGCATGAATGTCATCACAATCATGAACAGCAGCATGAACATCATCGAGCCACCCGGAGGAGTTGGTGGAGGTGCAGACTGACCGCTCATGCCCCAAGGGGGCATAACCCATCGCTTGAACGTTGTCACGCACATAGTCAAATGGGCGAAGAACTCAAACACACGAGGTATACTCGCCAACCATGGACGGAGAAGAGCGGACTTGGCAACATTCCCAGCCTATGCCTATGCGTGGCTCTCCATGCGTTGTTACTGAAGCAAATGCTGTCCAATATTTATCTAAGATATCTACAGAAAACCGGATTTTTTTATTCTCTGATTCTGAGCGTGCAGTACCCGATACATGGGGATACATTGCCAGTGTTAGACCTGGCGTCCCTCCCGAAGGAATTGTAGCTGAACTAGATGCATGGCTGCGTCAATACCCTGACGCATGGCTTGCTGTTGACTTGAGAGTCGGTGTAATCCCACCATCAATAGAAGATCTTGAAGACATGCTCCGAACCTTTCCACGGATAGTTATCGTAATCGTATCTGACGATACCCGTAACCACCCATGGCCGCGATGGGATTTTCCACTATAATCAGAATGCAAATCCACAAGATTCGCAATTTGTTGCGTCAGGTGAATTACTAGCACTGCATATTGGGCAGTCCTTTCCAGACGCTTCTTCAGCAGGTGCTTCTTCAGCAGGTGCTTCTTCAGCAGGTGCTTCTTCAGCAGGTGCTTCTTCAGCAGGTGCTTCTTCAGCAGGCGCTTCTTCAGCAGGTGCTTCTTCAGCAGGTGCTTCTTCAGCAGGTGCTTCTTCAGCAGAGTCGTTATCCCCCCATGCAGCAGCAGCAGCCTCAAGTTCGGCCTTCTTCAGATACTGATTGTCGTCATCGTCGAACTTAACTGCGTGGCGAACGAAATCATCTCGCAAAGATGCATCGATATCATTTGCAGCCATTATGCGCAAAAGAACATCTTCTCTCCACTTGAATCCAGCACCAGGTGCATCATCGATTTCTTCAGATGATTCATCTTCTGTTGCTTTAGATGGCATGTCATCTTCGACTTCATCGCCAAATGTGACACCATGGAATTGGTTCAATACTTCTGCATCAACTTCTCCTTCACCCTTTATTTCGAATGAAACTTCTAGTCTCTCGCCCTTTTCGACAACTGGTATAGACCATGAATTATTACTACCTGTTTCTGTATTCTCAGATTCAATAGTTACATCATCACGCTTATTTCCACCTGCTCCGCGAACAGACCAATCTTTCAATTCAAAGTTGGAAGGAAGTGTGTCGTTTAGACAAACATCTTGCAATGCTGTATCACCGTTGTTTTCGAATAAGATCAATACTTCATAGCGACCCTTTCCGCCCATTGGCATTACAGATTTACCTGCTGAGAAATTACGGCGGTGGTGCCTTACTCTTACAACAGGTGCTTCGCTAACATCACGAGAGCATATTGGTCCATACTTTTCGCATGAGAATTCAAAGCGAACTGGTCCTGCAACTTCTTCGTTTCCAGGACTTGGATCTGGGGCAACCAAAGGATAAGAAATGGTCAGTGATTTACCAGGGGCCAAACGTAATTTATCAACAAGACCAATTGTCATGTTGAGTGTGTGTCCAGCTCCATCAGGACTGCGCAGTTCCTTCTCAATTGTAACTCCAGAAGTAATTTCAGCCTTCCATTGGTCAGCTGCTAAATCGCCTCCACCCATTTTAACTGAAATATCTTCAGCAGCAGGTGCGTCAAACAATCCCGGAATATCGTCGGTTAAACGCATTACATGGATAGGTGCAGACCCTTCATTCTTGATTGTGATTTCTGCCATCAAGTCCTGCCTTCTATAGGATGGCAGTACTGTTTTGCTGTATGACTTCAATACACTTGCATCTAGAACTTCGAAAGTTGAAGGCTGTAGTTCAATACTACCTTCTGTGCTATGTGATGCACGAGGAAGAACTGTATAACCGAGGTCCCAAGTGAAATCGGGTTTCCCATTACTTTCAACTGTGACTGTTTCGGATTCCCAACGGGAATCTGGCAATACATCTTCAGCGACATCAGTGACATCGAAAAGAAGATCTTCACTACCTTTCATACGAACCTGTAACTTTACTAGGTCAACTGTAAATGATGAACGGTTTTCGAATATTGTCTTGCATTCCCAATTATCAGGTCTCTCTGATTCAACTGAATTAATGTAAGCAAATCCTCGACAGAAAGCATCTAGTTCTCTGAAGGCTAGTGTGGAAAGAGTTGCATCGGCCTTGTAACTAGCCATTGCAGTTCCAGCCTTAACTGGCTTAATTCCATCAATATGGATTGTACCTACTAGCGAAAGTGTCTTTGTTTCACCAGCAGCAAGATGTCCAACATCCCAAGTTAGCTCTCCACCATCAATCTCTGCACCACCTGTTGCGGTGATATTCAATTGTGAAGGCATTTCCCTAGTTACTAGTACATCTGTAATAGCGACTCCAGATACGTTTTCAACTTCAAGTTCCATCTCAAGTGGTCCACCATCTCCGCCCTTTGAAACAGTTAGCGAGCGAGCTTCATTACGCTCTGGTCGTGTATCCAATTTTTCTCTAAGAACTAGCATTCGGCTATTCTTTACCTTGTATTTAGTAGAGAATTCCTTGCGAGATTCAAGTTCATCAACTTGCACATGATCACCAGCAAGACTGGTGTTTACTGTGTTGTTAAGCATGACATCGATATCGTAAATACGATCGGATTCAGATGGGTTACGGACAGTTAGAACACCCTTCACATCTTGCTTGACGATTTCACCATCTGCATTCAATAGTGAGGTTTCCTTTTCTGAAAGAGAGCCTTCTAATTTGTCACCAATTACGTCATCAACTTCAGATGAACGGCGAATCTTTGCGCCTGCTGCTACAAATTCAGCATCGCTAGGTGCGGCTGCTAAAGGATCGTGCACAGGGATATCCGATTCTTCAACAGCCACTTCTGCTGCTTCGACTGGTGCAAGTAGAGCATCCGCAGCAGGTGCTGGCGGAGCAAGTAGTGCATCAGCAGCCATCTCTGGTGGAGCTGGAGGCATCTCTGGTGGAGCTGGAGGCATCTCTGGTGGAGCTGGAGGCATCTCTGGTGGAGCCATTGGCATTCCAGGTGGAGCCATTGGCATACCCGGTGGTGCCGGTGGCATACCTGGCGGAGCCGGAGGC
>Ga0315321_10002148_pt1 | contig 15327 bp, 10 predicted proteins | sample M180m21515metaG_FD_203464 | JGI IMG/M metagenome (GOLD analysis project Ga0315321, IMG submission 203464) | Ammonia-oxidizing marine archaeal communities from Monterey Bay, California, United States - M1 80m 21515 | ecosystem: Environmental > Aquatic > Marine > Intertidal zone | place: USA... | reverse complement strand
TTATTTCACAAAATAGCAACATTTACTGGGGGTTTTTGAGTATGTTCATATACCCCCTGCGGCACCCTATTGAATGAGTGCAGAGGTAACCTTGGGAATCGCCGGACTGAGCCTTTTTTCTAATCACTAATTTAGGAAAAACAGGGCAAAGAAAAAGCACTATAAATAAGCAATTATTAATGTAATATTCCAAGGCTATTAAATTACTTAAAACTGAATAATTGAGGTGAGTCGATGACTGAGGACTACGGTGCACAGAGTATACAGGTATTAGAAGGCCTAGAGGCCGTACGAAAAAGACCGGGGATGTACCTCGGAGATCCACACGATGGCTCCGCTTTACACCACTGTATTTGGGAGGTTGTAGACAATTCCGTCGATGAACATTTAGCTGGGCACACCAACCTGGTTGAAGTTGGATTAAACCTCGACGGTTCCCTTTCTGTGAGAGACTACGGTCGTGGAATTCCCGTCGGCACCCACGAAGAGTTTGGAATTTCAGCCGCAGAAGTAATCATGACTAAGTTGCACGCAGGTGGAAAATTCGACAACAGTTCATACAAAGTATCCGGCGGATTGCACGGAGTCGGAGTCTCTGCTGTAAACGCAGTCTCAGAATGGATGGAGGTAACTATCCACCGAAATGGAATCATCTATCATCAAAGATACGAGGCTGGAGTGCCCACTGCATCACTTTCAGAAATTGGAAAATGCGAAGATACAGGGACCATGATTGTTTTCAAACCGGATTTGGGAATTTTTACAAACATCACGGAGTTTGAATTTGAGCAGATTGACACCCGTCTCAAAGAAACCTCTTTCCTAAATGCAGGTTTACAAATTGTAATCACCGATAATAGAGGCGAAGACCCACATGTCAGTGATCACCACTATGAAGGCGGACTGAGTGAATTCGTATCGCAGATCAACTCGGGCAGAGAAATACTTCATTCTGAGGTAATTCAAATCACAGGTGAAAAAGAAATTGAAAAGGGAGAGGTTACAGTCGATCTTGCCCTACAGTGGTCAAATGCATTCAGCGAGTCAATTAGGTGCTATACTAACATCATCCGCAATAAGGACGGTGGAACACACATGTCTGGCCTAAGAACGGCCCTTACTAGTTGTTTGAACTCATATGCAAAGAAAAAGAATCTTCTGAAAGGCGAGGCTCTCTCTGGCGACGATGTCCGAGAAGGCCTAGCAGCTATTGTGAGTGTTAAACATCCCGACCCCTCCTTCTCATCTCAGACCAAAGATAAGTTGGTTAGCAGCGAAGTCACAGGAATTGTTCAAACCGTAGTTTATGAAAAGCTTGGTGATTTTTTCGAAGAAAACCCCTCAACTGCTAAGATAATAATTGAAAAGGCCCTACTTGCATCAAAGGCTCGAAAAGCAGCACAGAAAGCACGAGAATTGACTCGTAGAAAAGGTGTTCTCGAAGGAGGGGGCCTGCCTGGTAAGCTTGCAGATTGCCAATCCCGAGACCCCAGTGAATGTGAAGTCTACTTGGTAGAAGGAGACTCTGCGGGCGGCTCTGCCAAAACAGGTAGGGATCGTAGAATACAAGCAATCCTACCTCTGCGTGGAAAGATTTTGAATGTCGAAAGACAGATGCACAATATGGTGAAGATTTTCCAAAATAATGAAATTCAAACTATGGTGCGTGCTTTAGGAGCCGGAGTCGGAAATAATCCTGAAGACGAGGGCTCATTCGATACCTCGAAATTACGATATTCAAAAATTATCATAATGACTGACGCAGATATTGACGGTGCGCACATTCGAACACTAATGCTTACTTTCCTTTGGCGCTTTATGCGCCCGGCAATTATGGAAGGGCACGTCTATATCGCCCAACCGCCACTATTCCAATTGTCCAAAGGAAGAATTAGTCGCTATGCATTCTCTGATGAAGAACGTGATATGATAATAAATGAATTGAAAGGGGATAATCCAAGTGCCAAAATCGGTATTCAGAGATACAAGGGTCTTGGTGAAATGAATCCAGAACAGTTGTGGAGCACTACAATGGACCCTGAAACTCGCACAATGCTAAGGGTTACCGTACGTGATGCTGAAGAATCCGACAGAATGTTTGAGATTCTAATGGGCGAAGACGTCCCCGATAGAAGAGCCTTTATCGAACGTCACGCAAAGGAGGTGACGAACCTTGACATCTGATGAAATCGAAAATGAAGAAGAGGCAACTAATATGTCAAACGGCAACTTGTTGAACCGTCCCTTAAATGAAGAGATGAAAAATTCGTATATCAATTATGCAATGTCTGTTATCATTGGACGAGCATTACCTGATGCTAGAGATGGCCTAAAGCCGGTGCACCGTAGAGTGTTGTATGGAATGTACGAAGGTGGACACACCTCTGAAAAGAAATTCAGCAAATCTGCACGTTCTGTTGGAGAAGTAATGGGTAAATATCATCCGCATGGTGATCAATCCATTTATGATACAATGGTAAGGATGGCACAGGAGTTTTCATTGCGCTACCCTCTTGTTGACGGGCAAGGAAATTTTGGTTCAATCGATGGAGACCCACCTGCGGCAATGAGATACACCGAGAGTCGTCTTGACCGTATCTCTAAGCATATGCTAGATGATATTGACAAAGATACAGTCGTATTCCAGCCTAATTTTGATGATTCCGAAATGGAACCAACTGTTCTTCCTTCACGGCTACCAAATCTTTTGCTAAATGGAAGTGATGGAATTGCCGTTGGAATGGCAACTCGAATCCCACCGCATAATTTGACCGAAGTATCCGGTGCTGTAAATCTGCATGTCAAGACGATTTTGGAAGAAGGAGATGCGAACCAAGGCATGCCTAATCTCTCTATAGAGGAATACATGGAGCATGTAAAAGGCCCAGATTTCCCAACCGGTGCGGCGATTCATGGAATAGATGGAATCTATGATATGTATTCCACTGGTAAAGGCAAATTTCATGTCCGTTCAAAGTGTGATGTATTAGATGATGAAAAAGGAAAGAGAATTATTATTCATGAAATCCCCTATCAAGTAAAGAAAGCGGATATGCTTGTGCACATTGCAGATCTTGTTACAAAGGGTGGAGTCATTGGGATTAGAGATATCCGGGATGAATCTTCAAAAGAAGGAATACGTGTCGTTATCGAAGTCAAAAATAACGCTGATCCACACGCGGTTCTGAATCAATTATACAAATCGAGCAGATTACAAGAATCTTATTCTGCTAATATGATGGGTATTCTTGATGGAAGGCCTGTACTGCTAACCCTTCCTGTTATGCTACACACATATGTTTCACACAGGGAGTCTGTAATTGAAAGGAGAGCTATATTCGATTTGAATAAAGCAGAATCACGCGCACATATTCTCGAAGGTTTGGTAAAAGCACAGGACCGAATTGATGATGTAATAACCGTAGGTAAAGGAAGTTCTAGTCGTGAGCAATTTGAATCTGTTCTTCAAGGAAATGAAATATTCCCTGGTGTTGCAGCATTCGATTTCACTGAACCCCAATCCAAAGCAATCGCAGAACGTCGACTATACCAACTTAGTAGGTTGGATGTTGAAAAGGTTCAGAATGAGTATTCCGAGTTACAATTGAAGATTGCAGATTTGAACGAGATTATATCTTCAAGGCCCCGCCGTTTAGAAATTCTATTGACGGAATTAGACGAAGTAGTCGAAAAACATGGGGACGAGCGCCGCTCATTTATTGACCCAATGCCACTTTCAATGGATCGTGAAGATTTAATTGAGGAACGCGCTATAGTAATCACTCTGACCAATGATAATTACATCCGCCATTTGCCTGCAGAATCTTTCAGAATGCAGAACCGAGGCGGCAAAGGAATGAAGGGTGTTCAAACTAAGAATGAAGATTTCCCGACTTCCTTGATTACATGTTTCAGTAAGGATAGATTGTTAATATTTACAAATATGCCAGCTACTAAGAAGGTGAATGATGTTGAAGTACCTTACAATGAAGGCCGTGTTTATGGTCTCAAAGCATGGGAAACACCACAAGGATCTCGAACAAGTAGAGGAAGTCATATTCGGAATATCCTTGGATTGAAAGATGATGAACATGTAGTTTCAATCATACCACTGCATAAGGATTTAATCGAGAACCCAGATGGACATTTCTTAGCATTTGCAACTAAGAATGGCATAATCAAGAAGAGTAAACTTTCAGATTATGTGAAAATTAATCGAAATGGAAAGAAAGCGATAAATTTAGACGAGGGCGATGAACTTGTCACTGTCAGAAATGGTACTGAAGAACATAATGTTGTGATGGTTTCCGATAAGGGAAGAGCATGCCGTTTCAATCTATCAACCGTCAGAACCCAAGGCAGAGTCTCTAAGGGTGTACGTGGAATTAGACTGGCGGAATCATCTCTTGCAGGAATGATTCTCGCAAATGACATAGACACAAGTGTACTAACTCTTTCCAAACAAGGAATGGGTAAGAGAACACGTCTTGGAAAAGGAGAAAAAATCCTTACTATTCGTGGCGGAGAACAACAATACGATGAAGATGGCGTTGAAAAGATGGAAATGGATGGTTATAGAGTTACCAAACGCGGTGGAAAAGGTGTAATCACTATGAATCTAAATGATGGTGATGTAATTTCTAGAGTCCACCAAATTCCAAATCTAGATGATCAGTTATTCTTGCTATCTGGTAAAGGAGTAGTTATCCGTATCTCTGCACTTCAAACAAAGGAAACCTCTGGACGTTCCTCAAAGGGTACGCGTGTTATGGAATTGCGAGATAGTGGTAAATCGAAGTTTGTCGATAAACTAATTTTCAGTGCTAGAATGCCAGCAGAACTAGCAGAAGAGATTCTGACAGAGAAAACTACTGATGGTAATAGTGAACAAAAAGCCTCTACAGATAGTGAAGAAGAGTGAGCGGTTTTATCCGACGGGTTCAAACGCTGACCGCTCATCTGGACAAGTGGGGCGTGCTAGCGTCACAGGTGGTGTAACAATGAATGAACAGAAACTAATCTATGATTGGAATACTGTCGATTATGAATATTCAAGAGATTCATCTAAGCATCCACATGGTGTTTGGTTTGATGATGAGACCTTGCGCGATGGGCTTCAGAGCCCCAGCGCATTGAACCCATCAATCGATCAAAAAATTGAATTATTGTCTTACATGGAGCGTTTAGGAATCCAAAAGGTAGACTTAGGTCTACCTGGAGCAGGGCCATTTCATTTAGACCACATTGATTCTATGCTGATGCATATCAAGGAAAATGATTTTCAAATCCGCCCTGGTGCTGCAGTAAGGACCTTGATGAATGATATCGAACCTCTAGTAAATTTACAATCTAAGCATGAAATGGAAATTCAAGCAAGTGCATTCCTTGGAACTAGCCCTATCCGTCAGTTTACTGAAGGATGGACGATGGATAAATTGGTATCTACAATGGAAAAAGCAGTATCGTTTGCTGTTGAAAACGATGTGCCAGTAATGTTTGTTACAGAGGATACTACGAGATCAAAACCCGAAGATATCAAACTAATTTACCAACGAGCAATGGATTTAGGAGTTAGGCGCTTGTGTATTTGTGACACATGTGGGCACGTTACTCCAAATGGTGTAAAGCAATTATTATCCTATATCGATGAAGAAGTAATCAAAGATTCAGGATATCAGCGTCGAGATATTGAAGTTAATTGGCACGGACACCAAGATAGAGGCTTGGGAGTTGCAAATAATCTTGCAGCGGTTGAAGCCGGTGCGGATGTAATTCATGGTACTGCATTGGGAGTTGGAGAAAGAGCTGGAAATGCTCCATTGGACCAAACTTTAGTCAATCTTTCATTGATGGGGGTTATCAAAAATGACCTTTCAATGCTAAATGAGTATGTCAACAAAGCCAATGAATACATCAAGGTACCATTGCCAAGAAATTACCCAGTATTTGGAAAGGATGCTTTCGAAACAGGTACTGGTGTACACGCTAGTGCTGTGATCAAAGCAATCAAGAAAGGAGATATGTGGCTGGCAGACCGCGTATATAGTGGTGTTCCAGCGGGAGATTTCGGTCTTGAACAAGTTATCAGAATTGGCCATATGTCAGGTCGTTCTAACATCATTCATTGGTTAGAGAATAAAGGATACGAGACTAGTGACGGCTTAATTTCACATTTATTCGAAGTAGCCAAGAGCCAACCTCGGAATATGGAAGAAGAGGAAATCGAATCAGCAGTTAAGGAATTCTTGCAATAATCAAGATTCTGCATTTTCTTGTTCTGCATCATCTGTGTAAATTTGGTTCCATTCTGCATCGACAGAACCGCCGGACCATTCGCCACTAAGATCGATTTCAACCATTTCCATACCATCATCTCGCCAAATAGCCTCGCCTTGGCTTCCATTGACGATCAGTATGCCCCGCTCATCAATTTGTGTACGTAGCAAATCCATATGCTTGGATACTGGTAGAATATGACCAACAGGTGTGCCTGCTGTAACGAATGGATTCGTTGCAGTACAAATCATCAAACCATCTTCTGGTGCTACAATATCAACAGAAAGACCTGGTGATCCGGGGTCAGATATAGTTGCAACAACATCGCCTTTAGCAACAAGACTTCCTGGACTGACAAACATATCGAGCAATCCACCTTCACCTGCTCTAAGCCAAGTTGAACCCCCTGCGTTTAACCTAAATCTAGGGCGGCTTGGGTTCTTTGGAATTACTTTCAATGAGCGTAATACATTCAGACATCCATGAACAGCCACCTTTACAGCTGCTTGGTCTAGCCAATTAGCACCACCTCCTTCGTAGGTGATTGCAGCAATCCCCATATCATTGGCGACTCGTCTCAAACTACCTTTTGGAGGCCTACTATCGAGAACTACCTCGATTCCAAATGCTTTAGCGAGTAAATTAGATTCCGGATGAGATAAATCTCCTCTTATCTGTGGCATATTGGACCTGCCAGTAGCGGCACTATGGAGATCAATAATAACATCAGAATCATTGATCAGATTTTTCTTTACACGCTTAGCGACTCTAGATGTAGTATTACTTTTGGAATGTCCAGGGAATGCACGATTTAAGTCTCTCCCATCGGGGAAGTATCGTGACATTGCCCGGTATCCTGGAAGGTTGAGAACCGGAACAATACGTACGGTACCTGCCATTGAATTAGGGTTTAGTGCACCATCAGGGTCTGTGAATATAGCGGAAAGAAGGTTTGTACATGCGCTTGGACCGGTTAATTCATCACCATGGGTGCCACCAATGATAGTGACAACTGGGCCTGGTCTTATTCCATGTAAAACAGTAATTGGAATTGGCCATGAGTCACCCATGTCTACATTCAATAATGGCATATTTATAGTGCGCATTTCACCCGGTTTGATTCTCTTTCGTAAAAACCGTATTTCTCCCCATTCGGAAGCACGGTCCCATTCAGGACGAGCACCAGACTCGTGCTCAGCTAGCGCTTTTTTAATTGCAAGTCGCCGGTTTTTAGGCAGTTCGTGAGCGACTCTTACCCGCTTCTTCTTTCCCGCCATGCTACGCCATAAATCGATGTGACATCAAGGTGATGGAAGCCGGATAAACAAATCAACCCCCTCGTACCTTCAAGCAATATGGGAGTCGGAGTTCAACGCCAATATGCCCCTTCATCAATTTGCTTTGGATGTGGTCCTGCTAATGAAAAGGGATTGCAAATAGATTCACACAGATGCGATGACGGTCTAGAATTGAGATTTACTCCGTCTGAAGAGCATCAGGCTTTTCCTGGAATGATAAACGGTGGAATAATTGGAAGTTTACTAGATTGTCATGGAAATTGGGCAGCAGCTATCGCTTTGATGGATGCTTCTGAATCAGAAGAACCCCCTTGTACTGTAACTGCAAGTTACAGTGTCTCTTTACGAAGGCCAACACCTGCAGGTGTTGAATTACATATTTTAGCAGAGGTCGAAGAATTGTTAGATGATCGAGCAAACATTAGAATGACTCTAACAGCAGAAGGTAAGGTTTGTGCTACTGGCAAAGGATTATTTGTTGCAGTAAAAGATGGTCATCCTGCATACCACCGGTGGTCATGAATGGCCAAACCTTCAACCTCTCAACTGAACGAATTGACCACTCTTCGTGAGTTCGTTATCGAAGTGATGTCTGCAATGGGGGTGTGGAGTGAGGAGGAACTTACAAAACTCACTGCGATAAAATTAGGTGTTCTTAGGAAAAATGCCACGCAGCGTCACGGGGTGACTCGCTGGAAGAGGGGTGTCCGAAATCCTAGCATGCCTGAACAAGTAGAAGTGATCGATATTCATCCTCGTTTAATCACTGATGAATGGATGCCATATGCTGCTTGGGTAATGCACCATGAACTAGTACATGCGCTAGGCTATACTGCTCATGACTCAACATTTCGTTCCTTGGAAGAATTGTGGCCTAGTCCTAAATCTGGAAAGATGGGTTCATCGTTCACTGAAATGCTTAGAAAAGAAAAATCATCTTGGCTTTGGGTCTGCAATACATGCAAAAAAGAGTATCCTCGACAAAAAGCGGGTAAGGGTAAATATCTATGTAGAATTTGTCGAACAGTATTGATCGATTTGCCCAATAAAGCGTCATAGTGATTAGGTTTAGGCATTGAGAACTCTCTATGCGGAGGTCTGTTGCGATAGTCCTCCTTTGCTTATTTTGCAGTCCTATTGTATCTGCAGCAATCGATTCAGAGGATGGAGGGGGAGAACTTTGGTTTTCTTGTAATGATGTAAATGATTGTTCATTAACCGAATTTCATACTGGTGAAGAAAGTATTGGAGGAACAATAAACTCTGCAACCCCATTTTCGCCTGAAATTATATTTATTGAATTACCAATGTATCCAATCCAAAGCGAAATAGCTCTGATTCCCGATAAAATCGATGAATTACAAGTTGATTTACGCTATCAAGATGATTTGATAGGGCTATCTAGACCCGATGTAAAAGTAACAATAATTATTGCACAATCCACCACTATTATTGAGTTTGAAGGAGATGATAATCCCACAACTAGCGTTTCAGGTCCTCATTTCATAGAAAATGAACCGCTTGATCATGGAGGGGATAGAATTCTCTGGCCAGATGAAGAAATTCGTATATTATTGGAGTTTGAAGTCGACCGGCCAGGCAATTGGCAACTGAACCTTCGTGGCGCATCATACCTTTTACTGGATATCATTTGGTCTGAAGATGTAGATTCACGAAATATAGACGAGCCATCCTCTGATGGATCACCACGTCCTACTGATTTGGATACAAATCACTATGGTGCTTTAGTTGAAGATGATAGAGACTGCTGGGAGTTTGATGTAGAGGGTCATGAATTGCTAAGAATTACATTTGTTTGGGAGGAAGTACCTTCAGAAATCGAACAATCGCATGGTAGACCAGATTTGATTCTCCCAGACCGGAGTATGGCCCCAGCTCCTGAATTAGAAACCCAAATTATCAATGGCGAGACTCGAATGACTTGGCAATGGAGGGCACTTCCAACCGGTGAATACAATCTGTGCATTGGGGGCCAACTTAATTCGTTCCAGCCATACCAATGGGCTGGAATAATCGCCTTTGAAGGCATAGGACCTACGTCGCCTGAAGAATTTGATTATTCGTCATGGGAATGGGAAGGTCTAGGAATGAAAGCAGATGAAACTGGTGCAGAAGAACTCAATGCTGCTTCTGGTTTGATGGTGTTAGTTCTATCATTAGCGCTATTGGTCGGTTTCGCTATTGAAATTAAAGAAGACACAACCTCAAAACCTATCCGTTTTGGAATATTTATCCCAGGAGTTCTTATCCTTCTTTTAGGAGGTTTAGTTTCACCATTATGGGCAATGGGTAGTGAAATGAACTCATCAGATGAAATGAGTTTGGATGAATTGATTGATACAAGGTTAGATCAATTATGGCACGCATCACACCCAGGTACCCCTGCATCTTCGAGGGCGATGCATGTAGGTGCAACCTTTGGTATGCTGGATGGTGAAACCCTTTCGGTACGCCTTGAAGCGGATGCTGCATGGCCACTTGATAATGGAATGTGGCAATTACACATACCCGAAATATATCAATTAAATTTAGAAGATTTGATTTTTGCAAAAGTTGCTCAAATGAGTAATATTCCACCCACAGATAACATGTTAGATGATCATTCCCGATCATTTATTCTACTATCTGCACGCACGCTAATACTTGATTTATTGATGCTTGAAGCATTATTGGTTGTAGATGAATTGCCCCAATCTAATGTGATTCATTTCAATAGTGAAATGGTAAAATCAGAAAGTCTAGGTTTGATAAAAGATCCTGCATGGGGTACACGTCCAATCGATGTACCAGAAGGGCGATGGCGAATGATGCAGGACAACCTCTACCCGAGTGTAATTTCGATTATTATGCTTGATGGGGTAAAAGACGACCTCGATTTTAGAATACAATTTGCGAATGAAATGAATCATGATTTATTGTATGCTACGACTTCAGTAAATCCTGCTGCTCCATTATTAGAGTCCCAATATCTTTGGGTTATTGCTGGAATAACCCTCTGCACAATTGGTCTCGTCCTAGAAAATAAAAGACGGCGTAAGGCAAAAGATGTTCTGAATCAAATGGTATCCAATAATATGTGGACCAATTAATCATCAAGTGATTTTAGAATCTTCTCGACTTCATCAGTTATTTTGCCATCATCTAGTGCTTTGGACAATTTGGTACGCTTAGCCTTGGAAAGACTCTTTGCTGCATCGTCTATCATAGCTCTTTCTTCATCGCTAACAACACCGTCTGCAATTGCAGATTTAACCGCAGCACCTACTGCTATCTTGGCAGCAGCCTCGTCACTGATTCCAAGTGCATCTTGGATTGCTTTCAATTCTGTAAGTTCTTTATCTGAAATCACTCCATCGGAATATGCATTTTCATATTCCTTAACTAGGAAATCAGCATATTGACTTGGATTTAGGATTACATCCCTAATCAATCCATAATCTACTGAACCTTGGCGCGATGTCATGTCAAGTAGGACAATTGATTTGCGAACTTCCTTGATAGCCATATCTTTCAAGCCATGCGCAGCCCACATAAAACCTGCAACTGCAACAGCAGCAGCGAACCAACGCATTACATCGGGATCAACTAAATTACCTGGAGATATTAATTGAAATATTCCAATTACTGCCATCAATGAACCACAAATGACTTCGAACCAATCATTCAAATCAGGTTCATCATCAAAGACTGAAAGTCTATCATCGACTACACTATCATCGGGGCTCATGTTGTGGGCACATGACAGATAGGCCTTGAGGGTGTCGGCGAAACAATCGCTTACCTTTTGGACTATTGACCACCACTTGAGTCACATGGGTGAGCCTGAGCGCGCAATTTCGCAACTCGGCCTTCCAGAGGATTTTGTTGATTTCATTCAGAACGAATGGGGTATAGACACACTTCACCCGCCTCAAGCTCAAGCGATGCCATCGATCTTATCAGGACGCAATACAATGGTCTGTATTCCTACTGCAAGTGGTAAAAGTTTAGTTGCTTTCATGGGTTTAGTCCATCAAATAAAAGTAGAAAACATAGGTTCAAGGGGGATCTACATCGTTCCACTGAAAGCTCTTGCCAGTGAAAAACAGGACGAATTAAAGCAAATGGGGGACCATCTTGGGCTCAAAATAGGGTTAGGGATTGGCGATGCTCCAAATGAGGCGAAGCAAATAGATGATTGTGATATCTTGGTTTGTACTAGCGAGAAATTGGATTCATTGATGAGATCTAAACCAGAGGTACTTCGCCGTGTATCAATTGTTGTAGCCGACGAATTTCATCTAGTAAATGACAGCCATAGAGGACCCACGATGGAAATCAATCTAACTCGAATACGTCACACTTTACCAGATGCTCAGATAATCACTCTTTCAGCAACAGTAGGCAATTCACAAGATCTAGCAGATTGGTTAGATAGCGATTTAATTGTATCTGAATGGCGCCCAGTAAGTCTAGAATATGCAACACTTGCAGAACTGGATTTAGAACCGCGAGCAGTACAGCAAAGCGAAAAGTCATCAACAGGCAATCTGAACCCGCCTCGTACTCTAAATGGTCCAAAAAGTCATGTTGCTTGGGCTGCATTGAGCGATGTACATCAACAAGGTGGGCAATTGTTAGTATTTGTTGGTGCAAGACGCTCCGCCCAATCTGAAGCAAAGAAATTGAGTCAACGTATGCTCAAATATCTAACAAAAGAAAAACCTGAGACTCTTATTGCTCTCAAGGAGTTATCAGAAAAATTATCGCGAACATCAAACTCCGCAATGGGTGATATACTGGCAGAATGTGTTCGAGGCGGTATTGCTTTTCACCACGCAGGGCTACTACATACCCAACGCAGAATAATTGAAAATGCATTCAAGGAACGAATCTTGCATTGTCTTTGTGCTACTCCGACTTTGGCAGCAGGTGTGAATCTCCCTGCGAGGAGAGTCTTGGTTAGAGATTTGAAACGATACGAAGATGGGATGAGCCGCTTCTTACCTGTTATGGAAGTCAGACAGATGCTTGGCCGGGCGGGAAGACCCCGCTATGACCCATTAGGAGAAGCCTGGCTAGCATGCAAGGGCGGGGACCCACGAGAGGTTGCAGATGCAATTGCAGATAGGTACATACACGGTCCAGTTGAAGACATAACTTCCAAATTAGCTGCAGAACCAGCAATGAGATTCCATTTATTATCTTCCATTGCAACAGGTGGGTTAAATTTGCGAAAGGAGATTGGAGATTTCTTTTCAAGTACTTTTTTGGGCCATTCCCAAACAAATTCGTATCTTCAAGATAATATCGATTCAATGCTAAGATGGCTAGTCGATAAGCGATTCATACGCCGGGTAACCGTCGGCTCCATTAGTGAAACATGGGATGATGACAAGCCATCATGGGTTGATGCTGCACAATCTGCATCAGGGGTTAGTTTCGCTTCAAAGAAATCCAAAGAACCAATAGAGGCAACATTTGGGTTTCAAAGAGCCTCTAAAATAACTATCGAAACCCCACCATCATTCGATGTAGAGGCAGCCGATTCCTCATATGAAGCAACACCTATGGGTGAACGAATTGCGCAGTTATACATCGATCCTCTTTCTGCAGATATCATCATTGATGGGTTACGCCGTGCTGTTCGAAGAACTGTTCGTGAAACACTTCCTGTTACAGAATTCAGTCTTTGTCATTTAGTTGCTGCCACTCCCGATTTCCTTTCTCTGTGGCCCAAATCTAGTGAATTAGAATTTGGAAGTATGCTAAGACAAAAAGCAGCATTAGTTGAGGATGAACTATTGATTGAGAGTCCAATTGATGAAAGGGCTATGGGATTGGTAAAGAGTGCTTGGTGTACTGAAATGTGGTGCGAAGAAGAAGATCTCCGTAATATCGAGAAAGAAATTGGGGTTACACCTGGAGACGTACATTCGCGAACCGATTTGATGGCCTGGCTTCTTCTTGCAGCAAGAGAGGTTCTCCTTCGTGATGATGTGTTTGCAGAGGAACACCTTGGCCATGTTGCTCAACTAGTTGGAATGATAGAATTAGTCAGAGCCCGTGTACGTGCTGGCTGTAAAGAAGATTTGTTGCAACTGGTTCAAGTCCGAAATATCGGTCGCAATCGAGCACGAACACTTTCCAAAATGGGAATACGTACGCCCGCGGATCTTCTAGCAATGAGTTCTAAAGAACTAGATTCTTTGAAATCATTACGTGGCTGGGGTCCAGTTTTAGTCGAAAGAATTTTGCAATCTGTCAATAGAATTTCTATTCCTGCGGCTGAGAATAAACCTCGAAGTGACGACGAACCATTGCCGGGTGAGCGTCAGGATTGAAACAGAAGAAGTTCTAGCAATGATGTGGCCGCACCACCTTTCCCTTGTCGTAGGGTTGCTTTAGCAGCTCCATGTAATGACCCTAGAGCATTGGTCATGACTTGGTTGGAAACTAGAGAATCTCAAAATTGGGCATTGATTAGTGGAACTTGCCTTGCTAGTGATGTTCATGGATGGGTCGCTCATCAAGTTTTGTTGAGAAATAAAGAAAGAGGATTGATGAAATCTAATTCTTTTGATGGTGAATTTATGCGTTTATTATCGGGTACACACCATGTCGCAGCAAGTTTCGAACGTGCAGGACTTTGCAAAGGTGATACTACTGCCTGGATAGTCGACCTTTCAGGGGAATCAAATGATGAAATGTATGCCTCACATGCGGAAAAAATGGGATTCAGTATAATGGCAGACCGACCAAATTTGGAAATATTTGATGCCAGAAGAATTGGAATCGAAGTCGGGGTTGATGAAAACGCTGCAATCGCTCATATTCATCTATCTGATTTACGCTAATATTCGTAAGTGTCAAAGAGCCCCAGCCTTACCATGGTCCATGGTAGTTGCCAAACCTAACACGAATTCACCATTTTCAAGCGGCAGATTGCTTGACGAAGACAGAATTACCAAAGCTCTAAATTTTGCATCGAGTTTAGGCGCAACCTATTCAGAAATTAGGTTGGTAAGTGAAACTACAAACACCGCTTCCCTAAAAGATGGAAAACTTGAGCGTGCAATTCCTGGCCAAGAAGTTGGAGTTACAATGAGAATTCTTGCAGATGGGGCATGGGGTGTTCATTCAACAAGTGATATCGCCTCTATCGTCGGTCAGGTTGAATCTACCTTTCGTTTAGCTAAAGCAGTGGCTGCTAGGCGTTCACCTTCTCAAACAGTTGTCGAATTAGCTGAAGTTCCAATAATACAAGATGAAATTCATTGGAAGAGCGCTAAGGATGTAAGGGATACTGACCTCGATCAAAGAATTGAAATGATGCTAGCAATTGATAATGAAGCAAAAGATGATGAAAAAATTGTTTCAACATCTACTGGCTGGTCAGATGAACACATCCATACAGAATTGATGACAAGTGAAGGAATGAATCGAGTTTGGTCATTTCAAAGGAGTCTGATTAATGGTATGGTTACAGCGAGAGATGGTGACGATGTTGTGTCCTATAGAATGAGGCATGGAGGAGAAGGTGGCCTCGAAGTAATCGAGGCATGTGATCTCGGAGAAATGGGCAGAAATGCCAAAATATCTGCATTGCGTTTGTTAAGTGCTGAGAGAGCACCATCTGGTCGAATGCCATTGGTGGCAGACCGAGATTTGACAGGAGTTTACATTCATGAAGCGCTAGGCCACCCTTGCGAAGCAGACTTAGTAGCTGCAGGGGATTCTTGTCTTGAAGGTC
>Ga0315321_10002145_pt1 | contig 15342 bp, 11 predicted proteins | sample M180m21515metaG_FD_203464 | JGI IMG/M metagenome (GOLD analysis project Ga0315321, IMG submission 203464) | Ammonia-oxidizing marine archaeal communities from Monterey Bay, California, United States - M1 80m 21515 | ecosystem: Environmental > Aquatic > Marine > Intertidal zone | place: USA... | reverse complement strand
GGACGGCAAGCCTCAGGCCATCCTCAGCGGAACATCCGCCATTCGCGGCTACGATCTGGCCACGGGCGAGGTCATCTGGCATTGCGGCGGATTGTCCAACAACGTCGTCGCCACACCCGTCTATGCGGAAGGCATCCTCTACGCAGGTAGCAGCTACGAAATTCAATCCATGCTCGCCCTTAGTCTAAAGGGAGCCAAAGGCGATCTCGCCGGCACCGACCACGTGCTCTGGACCCTTCGACGTCGTACACCTTACGTACCCTCCCCTCTCTTCTACCAAAAACACCTGTACTTCCTTCGCCACTACCAAGCGATTCTCACTCGTCTCGAAGGTAAAACGGGAGAAGAACCGAGCGGGCCCTTTCGGCTTCCCGGAATCCTAAACCTGTACGCATCGCCCGTAGCCGCCGCAGGTCGCATCTACCTGACCGACCAGCAAGGCGCCACCCTCGTTCTGTCCGCCGAGGAAACCCCCGAAACACTCTCCCTCAACCGGCTCGACGATTCCTTTAACGCCTCGACCGCCATCGTCGGCGACTCCATCCTTCTACGCGGAAAGAAATTCCTCTACCGTGTGGCCGAACCCGAGTGAGGCAAGTCATCGTGCCGATCCTCGACTCGGCTAATTTTTCGGGGTAATCACGAACAGGTTGCCCGCTCGAAGACTGACGGAGACTTTTTCGGAAACCGCTTCGTTACTTTGACCAAGGAGGACGCCGGGACCCATAGGAACATCTGCAAGTTCCCATCGCAAACCTTTGGTAGTAACCCCCTCGCAACGGGTAAGAGGTAAGAGACTGACCGTTTGACCACCCATCCCGATCAGTGAAACCGAACAGGCCGGAGTAGCCCGACAAATAATTTCATCAGTGGCATCAAGGGCGACCTTTGTTTCCTCGAGCAAGGTAGACACCACCAAAAGGTTGGTCAAGAAATGGTCGGAACGACCACCCGTGGCACCAAGAAGAACGACTTCATCGGGTGGCTCGTTCCCAGGCAAGTGACGAAGTGCTTTCTCCAAATCGGTCGAGTTCTGGTCTTCCTCGCGGACGACTTCGTAAGAAAGGGAACTAGAACCCGTCGGATCAAAGGAATCGAAATCCCCCACCAGCAAATCGGGCTGAATGCCGGCATGAGTCAAGGCGTTCATTCCGCCGTCGACGGCAATGATGAAGTCGGCGTCCTCGGCTCGCCACTCAAGAAGCGATTCATGGGGCGGTTCGCCTGCCAAAACCAGTAGAACCTTCATCCCGAAAATACTTTTTTACTGAAAAAAGCCTTTCTGCTTCTCGGAAATAGACATTTGCAAACTCTCCATCACCAGCAAGAAATCTTCCCACACCTTCCGTTTAGCCAACATGCTGGGATTGTGAAGGAGATAGGACGGATGATAAGTGACCATCACGGGCACACCTTCGAATTCCCACCACCGACCTCGGACGTCTCCCATCTTGGCCGACGGATCAGGCTGTATCAAGGCATTGGCAGCAGCACGCCCGAGAGCCACGATGACCTTTGGCTGCACCACTTCCAACTGGGCCTTCAAGTACGGTAAACAGAAGCTCATCTCTTCCTCGGTTGGAGGACGATTTCCAAAGGCTTGATCATGCTGGGGGCGCCAATTCATTACGTTGCCGACGTAGACCTCTTCGCGAGTCAAGCCGGTGGCGGAAATTATCTTGTCCAACAATTGTCCCGCAGCACCGACGAAGGGCTCCCCCTTAATCTCCTCATCGTTACCTGGGGCTTCACCGCAAAAAAAGACGTCGGCGTCCGGATTACCTACTCCGAAGACCACTTTTGCTCCGGAATTGAGGTTGGCGTTGCAGGTAGGACAAGCCAAGACAAAGTCGCGAAGCCATGACATACGGCTCTCCGCATCTCCATTTGGCAATGCCACCTCGGGTGGAGGGGGTAGCACGGAAGGTTCCGTAGGGACGGTATTGCGAACAGCTTTGGCAACTGGTTTCGGTATGACTTCAGCCACTTCTACGGGAGGCGTGGGATAGCTCGCAACAGGCTCTACAGGTATAGATTTCGATTCAGGCGTCGGTTCCGGAACTACCGGTACAGTCACCTCGCTCTCTTTCGATCCCAAAGCCGTCCGCAGACCATCCAGGGTTTCTTGCTCCAAGTAGACTGCGTCCACGCCTTGTAGTCGTTGGCGCTTCAACTCTTCCAGCACCGCCCTTGCTCCATCTTCCAAACCTATCGTCATCTCGCCTGTCTCTTTTCCGTCATCATCGGTTCGAAATACGTTCCACGTACTTGGCCAAAAGATCGAGCTCCAAGTTCACTAAATCTCCCGCCTTGAGCGATTCGAGCGTAGTGAGCGAAAGCGTGTGCGGAATTAGCCATACGGCAAAAAGGTCTTGTTGCGCGTCACATACCGTAAGTGAACAACCGTCTACAGCTATGCTTCCCTTATCCACCAAGTAATGCGAAAAATCCTCAGGCACCCGAACTTGAAGGTAAATATTCTTTCCCCTCTCCTCAAAGACAGTCACCTCGCCAGTGGCGTCGACGTGCCCAGTCACGAAATGCCCCCCCAATCTCCCATCCGCAGCCAAGGAGCGTTCAAGATTCACCTTAGAACCCTCGACAATACTATTGAAAGTGGTTCGCGAGAGAGTCTCCTCTAGGAGATCAAAAGAAGCGTTCTGTCCGCTAATTTCAACAACAGTCAGACAGCAACCATCGATCGCCAAGCTATCGCCGGGCTTCAATCCGCCAGCATCAGCAAAGGGTAATTCAAGCATGAGACGCCATGACTCCTCTCCCTCTGAAAAGGAAATGACTACACCCATGTTTTCAACGATACCCGTGAACACTATTTTGTTATTTCCCTCTAGATAAACAAAAACGCAACCTAGAAAGAAAATTTGACCCTACCGCTACGCCCGTTAGCTTAAAGAAATAATAAATCTCATGATAAAAAAATACGCCGACCAGTTTCAACTATCCAAGATCAAGCCCTTGTGGGTGGCTCTAGCCATGGCCGGCACATGCTCGAATGCGATCGCCTTGCTACAAGGCACGACCAAATGGATACCCAAGGACGCCTATGTCGTGGCCTCCTTTCGTCTGGCAAACATCCTTGAAAAATCGGATTACGCAAACACCTCCGAGTGGAAACCTATTTTGGAATGGGCCAAAACAATCCTGCCCGAAGCCGCACCCATTATTGAAGACCCTGATGCCACCGGCCTGAACTTAAAAGTGCCCGCTCGCCTTTTTCTACGCGGTGGACATACCAAGGAAGACACTCTGGCATTTGGTGCCCTGTTTTTCGCAAATGACAAGAATAGGGTCGCTACAAGTCTCGCCTCTATCGCAAAAAAGGCTAATTTGCGGATGCGTAAGGACAAAGGGTTCGTCGCCTATGTCGCCACGGGAAAGTCAATAGGGCTCGCAATGAAGGGCCAAGTAATAGCCTTCGTGGGCGTAGCACCATCGCCAGGAAACCCAATTGATTCTTCGGACCGCGTGGAGGAAGTGGCTAAGTCACTTTTGGAAAAACCGACCGACAGTTTGCCCAAACCGCTGACAAAGCACCTCGGGAAGTCGGGAGACGTAGATCTTTATGTCAACGGCGAGGGATTCGCAAAACTAGCCCGTCGTTACTGGCCAACCGACCAGTGGAAAGGCATGCTCCCTGCCCTCGAACCCATTTTGGAACGCAAACTGGCCGCACGCTTAAAATCATACCCAGGTCGATTCATTCTTGAAATCGAAGACCCAGAATCCAAATTAGCAAATATAGGAAAAGAGACAAGCGGTCTCGCAGCAAATCTGGTTGACCTCCTGCCTGGAGACGCTCCCGTGGTAGCGGGACTGTCAATCAACCCCAAGATCATGCGCTCGACGCTCGGGGGCATCCTCAGACAAATATTGGGAGCTTCTGCTCCTGAAAAAAAGGTGAATGAGGGTTCTAAAGAAAACCCCATGTCTGCTCTCCGAGATTCCGTTGATGATCTTCTAGCCTCTCCCTCAGGTCACTTCGCACTTGCACTCGGGTCCTTTCGGAAAGCTCGTCCGGCGAGGTCTTCGGAAGACCCAATTACATTACCAAGCCCGAGCATGCTTTTCGGCATAGGTATCGAATCGGACTTTTCTCTAGGTCAGTTCTTAGCTCAAGCCAACAGTAGGGGAATACTAGATGCACTTCTCGGCTTCAACGGCTTGGGCCTCGCTCGCAAGAAAGAATCCCTTTGGCTAATCTCCCCTGAGTTCAGAAGAGAGACCACTTTGGGTCGTCCTCTTCATCGTCTATCCAAGAACCGACGAGATACGTTCGCAAAGCATCCCTTGTTCGCCGAGGTGAACCTTCGTGAACTCTCCCGATCTATTAGAGAGGCAGGCCCGCTCGACTTCGAACTTCTCAAGACCCTCGACCTGACCGACGAGGGCGAACGCATTACGGTCACGGGGAGCGTGGACTTCATGAAGGCAGTTGTTCAATTTCGCGACAAGGAGGCAAACGGTTGGCAAATCCTCGGGCGTCATCTGGCCCAAGAGATAATCGACCACTTCAACGACAAGCTTTTTCTCGCCATCGGCCGAAACACACCATCCGATGTAGTCGCATCAATCAAAGAAGGCGCCCTTATTAACGCCCCAGATCGCTTCGGCCACTCACCCATGCACTATGCCGCTTACAAGGGAAATGCAGCCATCGTTGAATATCTCATAAGCAAAGGTGGCGACCCTAACGCTCGCGGGCGACACGACTCAACTCCCCTACACAGCGCAGCATGGGGTAGAAACCGACAGGTTCTCGAGATTCTCCTCGAAAACGGAGCCGATGTAAACGCCCGCACGGATGAGGGTGAAACCCCTGGAATGACCGCCTCTCTACGCGGCGAAAAGGAAACCCTCGAAATTCTTCTCGCACTCTCAGCCGACCCCCATGCCAAGGATGTGCACGGGACAAGCCTCGCCGAGCTCGCAGCCGCAGGCGGGCACAAGCAAATTTTTGACATGCTCCGACAAATCGGCGTTAAAGTGAACAACCCACTCCATGTTGCGGCAGGACTTGGCGACTTTAAAGCCGTCAAGGAATTCCTAGACAAAGGCGAGAAAGTAAACGCTCGCGACGGGTTTGGAGCTACTCCTATTATTCTCGCCGCCGTCGCTGGACGTGAAGACATGGTTGATTTCCTCCTCGAACGAAATGCGGATCCTTCCTTGGCTGCTAAAGATGGATATTCTTTCATGCACGGAGCAGCCTTTTCAGGGAAGAAGTCCCTTATCCGCAAAGCCCTTTCCCTAGGCATAGAGATCAACTCTCGATACGGGCCGGACGGAATAACTCCGGTCGACGTAGCCAACGAGGATACAGACGCCGCCGCCTATATTCGTGCACACGGTGGGCGAACAGGTTGGGAACTTGGTCGCCCCTGAGAATGGTGCATTCTTTAAATTAAAGCTTTTGCTAATGGTGTGGTATGAACTTTCGCTGGTTATTGTAAAGCCTAGTAGCCTCTCCATACCTCAGCCAAGCGCCAACTACAATCAATGGTTACCTCCTAAAACGAATGAATGGCAAAACCCACTGCAAACACCACGGAAATGGTAGATTAGACATCCACCCGGCTCTTGTGGCTGCGAGTTTAAACTAAATCCAAGTTTCAAGCTGAAGATAAGCAGAGATTCCCGGCAAACCCTTTGGAAATAAACAGCAAATATAACAGTAGTAGAAAGAAGAGAAAAAATAAAACTAGTCCAATCGATCTATCCTACCCATCGATTATTATTTGTTTTCGAAGGTAAGTAGGTACATCAAGGTCTTCCCCGTCGTACAGGTTTCGCTTTCCTTGGTCGCCAAAAATTCCGCGCTGGTTCTCGGTATCCATAAAGTCGAAAAATTCTTGGTCATCCGGAGTTTTTCCAGCCCCCATTTGCTTTTTGGCTTTTTTCTTGGCAGCGGCCGTCTCACGCTTGAGCTTGGATGCGTGTGAGCGGGAAATGGGCTTGGGCTTCTTGGCCTTGGTGGAAGTGGTAAGCACAGGATCGGCGGGAGCCACATCGGCAGTAGGTATACCGGCCTCGAGGTCGGTGGCACCGAGCACGCAGATTTCCACGCAATCGCCCATGTTCTCATCGACATGCGCGCCAAACACAACATGTTCACCCGCTCTGAATTCCTCTCTTATGCTTCCAGCCACTTGCTGAAGGGCCGTCATATTCATGTCGGGACCGCCATTGACGGTAATGAGGAGAACGTCTGCAGCGCGAGATACATCGGGCAAATGTAACATAGGGCAAAGCAAGAGATCCCGCAGGGCGTGCCTGATAGCATCTTCGCCATGGCCTTCCCCATAGCCGAAGAGAGTGCGACCGGAACGAAGATTAAAAGCCTTGCGGAGGTGCGCGAAGTCGACGTCGATCATGCCCTTACGAAAAACGAGCGAGCAAATAGCCGAGATGCCTCGACTTACATTCATTCCCGCCTGAGCGAAACATTCGAGGGCGGTAGCATCAGCACCGCCGATCTGAATGAGGGAGTCGTTGGGAAGAGGAATTACGGCATTGGCAAACTTGCGAAGCTCGGCTAGGGCATCGTCAGCCATTTGGTGACGCTGCTTCTCCCAGCTGAAGGGCAAAGGAGTGAAGGCAAATACAAGAGCACCCGACTCACGAGCTAGCTTTGCAATAGCGGGAGCGGCACCACCTCCCGTTCCGCCTCCAAGGCCAGCGAGAAGAAACACGAGATCCACACCGTCGAGGTTTTTGCGAATGAGGTCGCGTTCCTCGTCGACGGCTTTGCGACCGATGGAAATTTCGCCACCCGTGCCCATACCGCGAGTAAGCCGACGGCCAATGGGTATCTTTTCGGAGGCAATGCAATCCGAAAGGACGTCGGCGTCGACGTCGATTGCTATGGATCGCACCGCATCAAACCCATCGAGGCAAAGTCCATCCACTAAGCTAACTCCCGCCCCACCTATGCCGAATACCTTGGCTCGCACGGAGGAATTGAAATCGGATTTAAAGGAGCCAGACATGAACATGGTTTGCTGAGACATGGACGTAATGGGTAGTTCGTTATATTTTCTGTTTTCTTCTTTAAAAGAATCCGTGAAGATCAAATGTAGTTCAAGAGGTTTCCCTCATTTCATTCCGACGAGATGAACGAGTTTTTTTAACAAGCTCTCCGAACCCTTGCTTTCCTTAGAAACCGGGTTATCTTTTAGCCCGTAGTGAAGGAGCCCCAAAACGGTAGCATTTCCGGGATGGGCAAGATCGCCCTCGATTCCGGATGGGAACGTGGCTTTTGCGGCGCGAAGCCCCAAAACATTTTCCGCCACGCGATCAATGCCTGGAAGAAGTGACCCTCCACCGGTAAGCAAAATGCCGGAAGCCACCATATCGGGATCCAGGAGTGAACCGATTTCCTTCCCGATGATTTCAAACAGTTCGACCACTCTTGCGTTGATGACTTGACAAATGGATTTACGTGATACGGTGCGATCACCGATCGTCTTATTACCAATCAACCAGACGTCTTCATGGGCATCGGACTCGTCTACCATGGCCTTGCCGTGATCGATCTTAATGTCCTCAGCATATGGTTCGAGAATGCGAAGTCCCATGCTCAGGTCTCCGCTTATGTGATCTCCACCTACACAAACTACGCCCGTTGCAGCAACGTGGCCGTTCCGATATAATACATAATCGGTGACTCCGGCACCGATATCTACGACGAGAACGCCAGCCTGTTGAAGATCCGCTCCCGCGACAATAGCCCCCGACGCGATAGAAGAAACAAAAAGTTCTGAGACCTCAAGGCGACCGTAACCGCGGACAATATCATATGTTTCCTTGATGGAGTTGTTGTCCCCTTCGATAGCCCAGTACCCGATTTCTATGGAAGAACCAGACATACCTACGGGGTCTTCGACGATGCGATCGTCGAGCAAGACTGGGGAGCGAACATGGTGAACGAAACAACGTCCTTCTTCAGGTTTCTTGCGTTTAGCCTCTTCGGATGCGCGCTCCACGTCAGAAACTTCCACCCGATTATCCGAAGCGGCAGTGGAAGAACTACCTCGCAAGTGAGTCCCTCTAAGATGCGAACCGGTCTGGGCAAGATAAACCTCGTCAATTTGAGCTTCCGCTTTTTTCTCCGCTTCTTCAATGGCGGCATGTACCGCAGAGGCAGACTTACGGTAATCGACGATTTCGCCTTTGCGCACACCCTCATTTTTAACACTTGAAGCGGCAACGACCCGAAGGTCACCACTAGGAGAGAGTACACCAACCATTGCCTTGGCCTTGTGAGTTCCAATTTCTACGGCACCGAGAATCTTGCTCATGGGAGAATTTAGTTTGATTGATTGGCTTGACTAGGTACGGGACAAAAAAGAGAAAATTACAAACGAGCGAAAACCGAACGACCGTGAGACAGGTTGATGGAATCAATGCTTTTTTTATTTTTAAAATCAGGTTCTAGAAAGAGATATTTGAGACGACGCAACTGGGACGCATAATTGCGTGGTGCGAAGCGGATCTCCCTAACCTTTCTGGATTTAATCATAACATATGCCCCAGGATCGGATTCATCGGCATCGGGTCGAAGAAAAGATACAACTTTCCATTCTCGATAAAGCTCGGGGAAATCGCACCGAGCTATTTCAAGAAGGGGTGAAACCTTTTCTAGCGTGGAAATCGGCTCGTAACCGTTAACACAGCCTTTCCTCAACAAGCCCCGATCGGGATTGAGATAAGGCAAAGCACTCAAAGCGGAGTTACTGAAATCTTTCCCTTTGAATATCTCACCAGACCCAGAAACAAGCCATAATTCGGGTATTCCTTTTTTGGGGCGAATGTAAAGACGATAGAGGGGCTTGTGTTCAGAGATTTCAACTTGAATAGTCGAAGGGAAACGGCGACGGACTTGAGCGAATTGTATTTGCGACTCACTCTCCAATTTCTTACGAAGCTCTTTTAAATCCAAATCCATGAGCGAAGCATTCTCTGGAATTTGAAGCGTCCGCTGGATGAAGTTCCGACCCAAAACCCCATCGGTCGCGTATTTCAAGGAATCGACAGGAAGAGTTGGTCCGGAGAAATCGACTGGGCCAGGATTATGGAGAAAGTGTTCCCGAGCAAACCAAAGACCGTATCCGGAACCACCTATGAGAGCTAATAGCAAAAAGAGCTTTCCTACAGCTAGAAAAGAACGTCTCCAAGCAACCGAAGACATCGGACGCCGCCGTTTATCGGATACTAGGTTGCGCCAACTACGATCAGAATTGGACTCGTGGTTCTTTTTCCGTTTAATTGCCATTATAAGTTTCTCATTGGGGAGTTTTTCCTAGGAGACCTTGCGTTGCGTAAAGCGACCGATTGCAGGTTCTATCAACTCCTTGGCCAAGTTGCCAAAATCGTAACCAGCACAGGATGCACTTTTAGGAAGCAGACTTGTTTCGGTTAATCCCGGAAGAGTATTAACCTCCAGAAAATGTGAATGCCCGTCTTCGCAGACGATAAAATCCACCCGAGCGAAATCCCTGCAGCCACAAACATCGAAAGCTGTGCGGGCAGCGTTTTTCACCTCTTCCTCCACCTCGCAAGGCAAGACGGCGGGATAGCGGTATTCGGTCTGTCCAGACTGGTACTTTCGTTCGTAGTCGTAGACACCACCGAAAGGAATAACTTCCACTATACCTAGAGGATTGCCGCGTAGGACACCAACGGTTAATTCACGACCACGGATTCGTTTTTCTATCAACCAATTCCCCATTGGTAAATCGAGAAGCAATGCTTCTAATTCATCTTCACTTTTAACGACTCTCAACCGAACACTGCTACCTTGGTCAGTAGGTTTTACGATCAAATCACTTCCGAGAGTAGCAACCAAGTCACTTGCGGAAACCTCACTCAGATCTCGGAAGAACCTTCCAGGAGCAACTCTTACGCCAGCTTCCCATACCCGATTTTTGGCCAAATGCTTTTCCATGCACAACTTGCTCGAAGTGGAAGAGCTTCCTGCATAAACGACTCCACGCTCATCCAACAGTCTCTGAAGGGTACCATCTTCCCCAAAAGTTCCGTGAATGGCGGGAAACACTATTGTATTCGAGCCATCCAAGTCAGGGGGGAGAGCAGTCTGATTCAAGTCCACTAAGGTTACTCCAAAACTACCCTGCAGTGCAGATGAGATTGCTTGCCCTGTCTCGAGTGAGATTTCTCGCTCCTCCCCCACACCACCTGAGAGAACTGTAATCGATGGTAAATTATTTCTTGTCATATTTTGAGTACCCGCCAACTCGTTAAGGACACCACAGCCGTTGGATTAAGTGTTCGATCAATTTAGTGCGTCCTCCCAGCTTTTACCAAGAAGAGTTACTTCAGGTTGCAATTCCACACCGGCAGAATCTTTAACTTTTCCTCGCACCCTACGAATCAGACTAATCACGTCATCGGCAGTAGCACCACCTTGATTGACTATGAAATTCGCGTGAACGTTCGAAATTGAAGCTGCGCCTAGCGACTCTCCCTTAAGTCCGTAATGGTCAATAAGTCGACCGGCGGTATCGTCGACCGGATTCCTAAAGATGCAACCTGCGCTAGATTCACGAGGTTGAGATGCCCAGCGTTTCTTCGAAAATTCATCGATCCGCTGACGAACCTCGGTCCTGCTCGAAAAACCGGTAGCCCTTAAACGAGCCCGTAAAACGATACCATCCACGGCCTCTCCGCAAGTACGATACCCAACAGTTAAGTTCTCCCCTTTAATTTCGCGAGTTCGACCGTTCGGCATAAGAAAAGTTGCGGTCTCGACTAGGTCGCAAGTCTCTCCGCCCATGGCGCCTGAATTCATTCGCAAGGCTCCGCCCAAGGTTCCTGGAATACCTTCCATAAACTCAAAACCCGCCAACCCGTGTTCACAAGCCAAGCGACAAATTTCTTTCAACTTGGTTCCGGATGCGGCTACAAAAGTATCGTCCTCGACAAGACGAACTTCTCTCCAAGCAGGACCAACGAGACGAAGAACCAGACCTGCAAAACCATCATCAGGCACGATCAAGTTAGACCCTCTGCCCATAATGAAAAAAGGGAAGTCGAATAGGTTGCATGCATCCACTAATTCTCTCAAGTCCTCAGAACAGGAAGGTTCGGCATATGCATTTGCGGAACCACCGACTCGCAAAGTAGTCTTATCGGCCAAAGGTTCATTCATCCGAAGGATGCAATCATTAGACAACCGAGATTGAAGATAATCGGACCAAGCAAGCCAAGAATCTGCTTTTGATCTTTGCCACGCACCAAAGGCGTGAGCATACCGATCCAGATCACCAGCGCCCAGAAACAAAACTTGATCACCTTTGAGAGGTGCGTTTCCAATAGCTTCCCGTAAGTCTGAAAAACAGGAGTAGACTCGTGTTGATTCACGATGACGAGGAGATAAGTAGGCAATTATTTGCTCAGCTTCCCCATCGACATCCGGAGACTCGAAAGCACCATAGGTAGGCAAAAAAAACAAATCGTCGGCCACGGATAACTCGTCGGCGAAATCAGCGATCATCGCACGTGTACGTGAGTAGCGATGTGGCTGAAAGACGACTTTTAGCCGACGATCGGGAAAATGATTTTCGGCTTCCGCCAAAATGGCTCGAATTTCCGTGGGATGGTGGGCGTAATCCTCCAATACAAGACGATCGGACGAATCAGCAAGAACGACTTGCCGACGAGCGAGACCTGGAAAATCAACTAAGTCTTTCGAATCGGGATTTAGACCGAGATAACGACATGCTGCAAAAGCAGCGGAAGCATTGCTTGAATTGTAAGCACTAGGTTCAAGAGAATGCTCAAAAGTTATAGTGGAACAGTTTGCGGAGGATTGGGCCAATTTCACCAGATCGTTATCATCTGGAACAATGACGGTGCTCTCGGTGCGAGAAAATAGTCCTCCCAAGGTATCGCTAAAACCTTCATGAGAAGAATATTGAGCGATGTGATCCCAATCGCAGTTTAAGCAAAGAGTAACGGTTGGCCTAAATCCGTCAATTGTACCGTCGCTTTCGTCCACTTCGATTACAATCCAAGGTGAATCCGAGTACGCTGCAGGAGGCATATTGGAATCAAGAAACAATCCTCCGACAAGGTATCCGAAGGAAAAATCGGCTTTACGCAAAAGCCACGCGACCATCGCCGACGTGGTAGTCTTTCCGTGACTGCCGACTACGGCCAAAACTTTCATATCTTCAGTCAGTTTAGCCAGAAAATCTCCTCTCCTTAAAACTGGTACCCCTTGAGCCTTCCATTGGTCCAAGACAGGCAGATCTTCGGCAACGGCGGAAGACCTAACCACGAGATCGGGGCGAAAACTAGGTACGGGTTCCGATAGAATACGAACTCCGGATGTTTCGAGCATACTGCGCACAGGTTCCCGAAAAGAGTCGTCAAAAGCTTCCACTTCGACACCTCCTCCTTGCAGGTACAGGGCCAATGGAGCCATACCCATGCCACTCGCCCCGAGGAGAAAACATTTGCGAGGGAAATTCATCCGGCAAAAGGCAGAGCGCCAGCAACGACATCGCCGGGATTACAGCTTTCCTGGAGAACATTGGTAACGTCGAAAACGATATCCGAAACCACGTCGCCAGGGTCTGTCGCTACCAAATTTCGACGTAAAACTGCTCGAAACTCCTCGTTGAACATCACATCACGGGCTTCCTTAAAAAGCAATTTCCCGATCTCATTCTGCGGGCATACGATGGCAGCCCCCTTCTGTTCAATAAAGGAAGCGTTAAGAGCTTGGTGATCATCCGCAGCAAAGGGGTAAGGAACCAAAATCGAAGGGACTCGACATCGTACAATTTCGGATATAGTTCCGGCGCCAGCTCTTGAAATAACCATGTCGGCTGCGGAAAGAACATTGCTCATCTCATCACTGAAAGGCACGAACCTCATCGGAACGGTAGAACCGTCGTCCGCAGTCATCTCAACAACGCCCGAACTTTCGTTACCCATTCCAGTAAGGCAATAAACACTGATCCCATCCGCGGCAAATGCCTCTAAATGCTGTTTTGCCCATTGATTGAGAGAGGCTGCACCTTGGCTTCCCCCCAGTACCACGAGAAGTCGTTCCGAGGAACCAACGCCCAAGTTTCTACGGGCTCTTTCCCGTGGAACTCGTCGAAATTCTCTGCGTAGCGGATAACCCAAGTTTCGAACCACCTTGGAAGAAACTCCATCCATCCTAATTCCTTCCGGTAAGTACAGTCTGTTCGCCTTTTTACGAAGCAAACGTATGGTGCGACCGACAGCTCGATTGGCTTCATGCAAAAAAACCGGAATTCCGCGACTACGGGCTGCTAGGGCTGGTCCAACTGAGGTAAATCCACCAAAACCAAACAATGCGTCTGCCCCAATGTTGCGATAGAATTTAAGTGAATGAAAATAAGAAGAAACCAAGCCCTTGGCAAATCGACCTAAACCGAGCGGGTTTTTAAGGAAAGGAGCACCTGGGACTCGCTCGAAACTAAGTTCGGGATAATTCTCAGCCAGACGCGAATCGACCATTTTGTTGCTGATAAACATCCAGCAGGGGTAGCCTTTTTCTTCCAAGCTCTGTGCTAGAGCGATTCCAGGAGTAAGGTGACCTCCTGTTCCTCCGCATGCTATTACGATATTTCTCATGATGATGTAATTACTTTAAGCTTCTCTACAATTCTCTAGAACGCGCTAGAATAGGTCCTTCCCAACTTCGGAATACATTTAGAATCAAACCAATCAGCACAAAAGTTACCATTAAGTTCGAGCCCCCATAGCTGATAAATGGTAAAGACATGCCTTTGGTTGGCATAGAACCGGTCACGACGCCCACATTGATGACCGCCTGCAGAGCGATTGCCAAAATAGCTCCCGAACCGATTAGAAAAAGGTATAGATTGGGAGCCTCCCTCAATCGCCAAGCAACAAGAACGAACAATGAGAGGAAACAGGCGACGATTCCGAGCGAGAAGACCAGCCCAAGTTCCTCTCCGATTACGGAAAAGATGAAATCGGTATGAGCCTCGGGGAGGAAATGCATCTGCTGTCTGCCCTTGCCTAATCCGACTCCGTTGACTCCTCCTACGCCGAAAGCAAGCATACCTTGCCAAAGTTGATAGGCACTGTCGTTGGCATTGGCCTCTACATCTAAAAATGAAGTGACTCTGCGAATTCGCACGGGGTCTAAATAAACCAGAAAAGCGAAGCAGGATACGGCCAAACCCGCGATGGGAAGAAGCCATCGTAAACTGACCCCTGCAAGAAACATCATGGTTGCCCCAACCGCCCCGCAAAGGAAAGTAGTTCCAAAATCGGGTTGCAACATAATCAAACCGAGTACGAGTCCGAGAATGAGCGAAGGGGAAACAAAGCCACGCCAAAGAGACTTGATTTCTCTTTGATGGGAGGAGAGGTAAACGGCCAGAATCAAAACAAGGCTGATTTTGGCGAACTCCGAAGGTTGCAGTCGCAAAGGACCGAGACCAAGCCAGCGCTGAGCTCCATTCACTTTGATGCCAAACCCAGGAACCAAGACTAATACTAGCGCAAGAGCACAGAGACCGTAGAGTAACCACACCCGTTTGCGCAACCATTCGAGATTGACGAACGCAGAGGTGACGCCTGCCACGATCGAGAGGCACAACCAAACTGCCTGTTTGGAGACCAAGGCATGAGGGCCGCTTTTGGTTACGGCACCCGCACTGAAGAGCATAACTAGACCCAAAGTCGTAAGTGCTAGAGATACGGTGATGACGAAAACAGGAAGAAAGTGACCACTGGTCATTGATGAACTTTTTGCCGTAACTTGCCCAACCATCATAATTCACCGACCACCCATGCTTGATTTGTGCCTTATTCGAACAATGGATTCACTCCTCGGGAGCATCTAAAACGGGGGGATTGTCGTTCTTAAAAAAGTCTTCCAAATTGGGATCGGGAGTTGCCGGGGTTAGCACTGGATCAGAAGTCGTTGGCACTGGATCGTTAGGTGAAGGAACTAAAGGAATAGAGGGAGGAAGTGACCCAGATACCGACAGGACTTGACCGACCCGAATGCTGTTGGCGTTCGACAGCTCGTTGATTTCCAAAAGCTTTGCTACGGTAGTTCCATAGGTTGCAGCAATGCGTGAGAGATTATCACCAGAACGAACAGTGTATGTATTACCTCCCAGCGATGGTTTCGGCGTTGAAACTGGTGTAGGTGAGCTTGAAATTGAGTCACCGCCACCGGGAATAACTAAAGTTTGGCCGACCTGAATAGTGTCACCTGATATTCCGTTAGCTGCCCGAAGCGCCTGCAGTGAGACACCCTGGGAAGAAGCAATTCGAGTAAGATAA